>Ga0209362_1000034_pt1 | contig 146413 bp, 136 predicted proteins | sample SaaInlV_165m_DNA_FD_184680 | JGI IMG/M metagenome (GOLD analysis project Ga0209362, IMG submission 184680) | Marine microbial communities from expanding oxygen minimum zones in the Saanich Inlet - Saanich Inlet SI037_S3LV_110m_DNA (SPAdes)... | ecosystem: Environmental > Aquatic > Marine >... | reverse complement strand
CGCCGACCCATTCTATCTTTTAATAAATGAAAAAGCCCAATTTGATGGCTTAATCCCAATTCAGTCAAATATATTTCGCCCCATGTTTTTCAATACAGATTCAATGTCTTTTTCTTTTACCTTAAGAAGCGAAGGATATTATAACGATAATGCACCGAACCAAGAAAATATGGATGTCCGTTATTTTTCAAAAGGCACTGCAGGCTTTAATTCTTTACAGGTAGCTTTCAACAGTCCCTATTTTTCGTTCATGGCAGAACCTTATCTCATGTCGAATAAATCTCTATCTGTTAATGGTATTAATAGGGGAGGTATATTTTCAGTATTGAACGATCGTCCATTGAATGTTTCTCAAATGCCTGAAAGTGGCGGTTTAAGAAATTTGCTAGCCTTTATCCATTATAAAGGAGTTGGATTTGGTTGGCAGGAGGGGAATCTATGGTGGGGCCCTGGAATTCATACTAGTCTACAAATGACAAACAACACCCACCCCATCCCGGCCCAAATTATTGGGACAATACAAGAACTTCGTATTGGATCCTTTGGGTTTTATGGCCTCTATACTTTTGCCAGATTGAATGAAGATCCTGGGTATGAAGCAAAATATTTAACAGCATTAAATGGCCAATTAACCTGGTATGGCCCCGTAATAATATCTGCAGGATTCAGTAGAAATTATTTATCCGGTGGTGTGTTATCGTCCGGGGGATATGTGTGGACGGCAAAAGATGCCAGCATGTTGGTATTCGAAGGAGTCTTTACCAGCAATTTATTAGACAAGGAATACACCGTTGGCGGGCATGATGTTTGGGATCAAACCCTTTCAGGTTATTTTTCTATAACACTTCCCAAAAGAAATATCAAAATGTACGTTGAAGTCGGTTTCAATGATAACCGTATGTATTTCGCAGATTTTCTCTCCCAACCCGATCATACAATGGCCACGGTTTTTGGCATTAGGGATTATGGTGTAGGAGGTTCAAATAACTGGCTATATGGCTTTGAATGGTCAAATTTGATGCTATCCTATACCATAAGACATAGAGGGCCCGGTGGAACACCTGCATGGTATTCAAGGGGCTTATATGATTATAGCACTTACAATGGAAGGCGGTGGGGTGCCCATTCCGGTGCAGATTCAGATGACTGGTATATCTATGCCGGATATTTATCAGATAAACTCATGGTGGTTCCTGCCTTGAACTATGAGCGCCATGGAATTGTGTCTCATCGACCAGCGGAAGTGAAAATGGAATTTCGATTGGATACTCGCTATAAATACAAAGATACATGGTTTGGTATTTATTATGAAAAACAATTTGAAGCCTTTTTAGGATTCCCCAACTACTTTTATGTAGATGGCCAAGGGAACCAAATTGATGCCTCTGAAGGGAAGCTCGCAAATACCCGCCGCACCAATACAATCATTCTTTCCATGTCAAAAACAATCAATTTTTAACCCATCTAAAATCCCCCTTTCCAAAGGGGGCTGGGGGGATATCTTTCACGATTGATATGAGAATTTATTACAATCCAAAATTGAAACAATTAGCAAGAAATCTCAGAAATAATTCTACCTTGGCAGAAGTATTGTTGTGGAATGAACTTAAACAAAAGCGAATGAAGGGATATCAGTTTTACCGTCAAAGACCTATTTTAGATTACATTGTTGATTTCTATTCTTCTCAATTGGATTTAGTTATTGAAATAGATGGCATTAGTCATATTGGGAAAGAGGCTGAAGATGAAGGAAGACAAACTAAAATTGAAAACCTTGGGTTAATATTTTTGAGAATACCAGATAATGAAGTTAAAGAAAATATGGATGGAGTTTACCAAATTATTGTGGAATGGATTGAAAATTTTGAATCAAACAAAAATTTGAGGCATCCCCAATAAGTCTCCCTTGTCAAAGGGAGATTTAGAGGGATATCAAAGAAATGTGCCCCTTGTTAAAGCTTGTCCGCCGAAGTGCAACATAGGCGGGGGAGATACACTTGCCTGCCCGGTATCTCATTGACGGGTCCGCCAGTCTGCCCCACGCTGTGCGGGGCTGGCAGGCACTCGAAGAGCAGGCGGAGGGGCCTGCCTGCCGAAGGCAGGGATATAATAAACAATGATGTCCTTTATTAAAGTTTATCCGCTTAGAACGAATTTATTTCCCATAATTGTTAATTTTAATGCAGTAAAGATTAAAGGGAAATGCGAAGTGATCTTTAGTTGGAGGTGTATAAACATAGTTTACATGTTATTTAATCTGAGTAGAATTATCAGTTTCGATTAAACAGAATATTATTTAAATTTATTCAAATGATTCTCAATAAATACATACGGATAACCCGAATATTATTCACATTATCCTTCGGAGGCATCCTTTTTGCCCAAACAGCAGAAGAGCTAAAGCGGTTTAGAAATTCTTATGATAAGCATAAAATGGACCAAGAAGCTTCAGAAGTAATTAAAAAGGGTGTCCAATCAGAAAAAGATATGGAAGAGGGCCCTGTTCGATTATTGGTTGAACCAGGAGATATGGCCAACTATTATCAAGAAAAAATGAAAGAGATTCAAAAAGAGTTAAAACAATTAAACCGATTACTTTTATCAACTGATAGTATTCCGCCACTGCAATATTTTGGTTATAATTATTTTTCCAAACGAGACTCTATCCAGTTTATAGATAATGCAAATGTAAGCGCTAACTATGCCCTTGGATACGGCGATGAAGTTATTATTTCTGTTTGGGGGCAAGCCGAACAGCATGAACGTGCCATGTTAGAGAGAGATGGCACCATATTTATTAAAAATGTTGGTCTCCTTTATTTAGGGGGAAAAACATTAAATCAAGCAAATGCCTATATTAGTAAACGATTTAGAAAAGTATATGCCACTCTGAATTCATCTCCACCTTTAACTTTTTTGGAGTTCTCTATAGGAAAAGTTAAAAATGTAAATATAACCGTAGCGGGTCATGTACAATTCCCAGGAAATTACGTGGTAAATCCTTCTATGAGCGTTTCCAACATATTAGTATTAGCCGGCGGTGTTACCCAGACCGGGACCCTTAGAAATATTAAACTTCAACGAGAAGGTGCTTTAATAGATTCCTTGGACCTTTATCCATTAATTACAGGACATGGTAATGTAAAGTCGTTAAAAATACTGGATAATGATATAATTGTAGTGCCGCCACGTGGAAAAACAGTTGCCTTAACAGGGGCCGTGTTAACGCCTGCATATTTTGAGGTAACAGAAAAAAATTCGGTACAATCCATTTTGGAATTTGCTGGTGGAATTACTCCGCGTGGAAGCAATCAAGTCGTGATTGCAAGAACAAATGGTGTAAATAAGTATATTTCACAAGATCAATATTTAGCAGAAATTGTTATGAATGGAGATAGTCTAATCGTTCCCAGAAAGTGGAAACAAAATAATTACGTTTCTGTCTCAGTAAATAATAGACCAATGGTTACACTGCCTTGGATAGAGGATATATCCTTCAATGCAATCCTTAATTTTGTGCAAGTTGATTTAGATAAAATTAAACATGTTGAATTAATTCGACGTTCAAAGGAAGATGGGATTCAAAGACCGTATTCTTTCGACATGAACCAAAATGATTCTTTTATATTTTTACCATCTGATCATTTATCCATCCAATTCTTTGAACGAAATACACCCTTAAAAACTGTAATTGTAAAAGGAGAAGTCAATTCTCCGGGTATATATTCATTAATAAATAATAAGGAAACAATAAATGATATTCTATCCCGAGCAGGGGGCCTCCAAGCTACTTCTGATATCAAAAATGTTATAGTAAAAAGGGATACATTATTTTTTGGTTCTAAAACAGGTAATCTTGTATTAACGCCAAGAGACACCGTAATTGCAATGCCCATTCTAGGAACTGTCATGGTAGAGGGTGAAGTGCATAACCCGGGGAATTTGGCATGGGTTGGCAATAATTCTGCCAAAGATTACCTTCAATTTGCAGGCGGCTTAACGGCATTTGGAGATAAGAAACATATAGTATACATTACCCCATACGGTGAAGCAACTCGGATTAATGCCCGTAGTAATATTTCAATCCTTCCTGGAAGTGTTATTCGGGTGAGTGAGAAACCTTTGGCTGAACAAAATGCTCGAGTTGATCGTTTTCAACAGATTAGCAGTTTGGTCACAACATTGGTATCAATTGCAATTTTAGCAAACACCACAAAATAATAGATTATTTAACAGACCTATTAACAATGAAGCTCTCCCATTCATTATTCAATTTCCGTTCAAAAATCCCCCTTTTTAAAGAGATATAATAGATAATGAATTCCAATGCCCAATCGCTCACCTTAACTTTCCCCCTGATACGAGGGGAAAATGTCCATAGGGCAATGGGGGAGTACGAATAGATGGAATTCAAAATAAAAAGGAAAATTAGAAGTCTGCTCTCAACGGATCAGAGGACTGTTGGAACACGTGAAAAAACCAAAATGCATTTAATAAGGAAACAAACCTATATTTTATTTATAATGCTCCTTTTCCTATTGTCATGCGAAGACATAGGTAAAGGATATAATTGGCGGGGAGAGACCCCTCCCGGATTTTCAAGACGATATGGCACCCAAGGATATGATTATGGATGGAATGCTGCATATTCTCCATTCGATGGTGGCGTAATTATTGTAGGTCGACAATCTCCAGCAATCAATGGGCAAACTGATTTATGGGCCATAAAAACAGATTCAAGAGGTTTGGTAGAATGGGACCGAAGTTTCGGTGGTAGTGGCAATGAAGATGGCTTTGATGTAATTGCAACATCTGATGGCGGTTTTCTATTTGTAGGACAAACATGGTCCTTTGGTAATGCGCAGCAAGTATATGCTGTTAAAACCGATTTTTATGGCAATACAATTTGGGAAAAATCCTATGGTGGTGGCATGTGGGATGTTGGAGAAGCAGTTATAGAAGTAAAGGGTGGCGGATATGTAATTGCTGGCCATTCCAATAGTCCGGGAATATCTTCTGGGAATTCAGATATGTACCTTTTGAAAATAAATCAAAATGGTAATCTGCTCTGGCAAAAAGGGTATGGAAATAAAGCATTTCCTAATCACGAATGGGCCTATGATATCAATCAATTGCCTGATGAAGGATTTTTAATGGTGGGTGGTAGAGATAGATACGGAAATGGGGCAAAAAATGCTTTGGTTATTCGTACAGACAAAATTGGAAACTTGATTTGGGAAAAAGAATATTCTGGTGAGGGCCAAGTGAATGAATTGGCTTATAGTATGAGTCCTGCAATTAATGGTAATTATTTTATTTGCATAACAGAGAATACTTTGTTGTCTCCAGAATTATATCAACCAAAAATTATTAAAATAGATATGAACGGGAATTTGGATTGGCAACGACCTTTTGCCGCCAATGGAAAAAAATATCACCGTTTTAAAATATCAAACACCCAGAATGGGGATATTGTATTAGTAGGTTCCTCTGGCAGGGATTTGGCTCACGGCTATGATGAAGATGCTTTTATGACCCGAATTGATAGTGAAGGAAATATAATTTGGACCAGTGCTTATGGTACATACGATAATGACGATTGGGGTTGGTCTGTCTTTGAAACTCCTGAAAATAATATTGTATTTGTTGGATCAACAAAATCTTTTGGCGCCAGCTTATTTGATATTTATTTAGTGGGAACTAATGCAAAAGGGGTCTCCCAATAGCAGTACGCCTCACTGAGGGTACTTCAATTATGACAAAGAACACACACACCGCTGAAGAAGTCGTAATGGATGTGATGCGCCACTTTGGGTTCCGCCGAAATTATCAAGTTGCTGAATATTTTGACGTAACACCACAAACATTATCCGGTTGGATTAAATCAGGGGAAATTCCACCCAAACATTTGATGAAATACTCGACAGAAGTGTTAAATACTCAAGGCAAAATTTCTAACATAGATACTAATAATTTAGGATCATTTAACTCATCTGAAAATCAGAAAGATGCCAGAGTAAATGCAGTTAAGTTTTCATGGCCTCGAATGAAGAAAATCTTAAGAGTAAATGGGAAAACATTATTGGGATTACCCATTATTACAACCATTTTAATGGGCATTTATGTGTTCTGGATTGCGGATCCTATTTATACATCTGTGGCGAAAGTTTTACCCATTTCTGAAAAGGGATCGAGTTCCAATGGTTTCTCAGGGATGGCGGCTCAATTGGGGATCAGTATACCATTATCCATGGGAGGAACTGTACCCTGGGATGAGATTTATCCGGAAATTGTTCAGAGTAGTAATCTATTAGCTACCATTTTGCCCAAAATATTTTTTACTAAAAAATATGGATCTCAATCTTTATTAAAGATTCTTATAGAAGAGCACAATCTTTCTTCTTTCCCACAGAGGGAACGGACCAATCGGGCGATTGCTGAATTTCAAAAAATGATTAATATTTCTAAAGATCGTTTATCTCCAGTCGTAACGATAGCCGTAGAAACTTTTGAACCGTTATTTTCAGCAGCACTTTTAGAAAATTTGATTGAAAAATCAGGTCAAATCCAAAGTCAATTAAAAACCAATCGTGTGAGGCAAAAACGGCTTTTTATTGAAGAAAGGTTATTCGAAGTTTCAACTGAAGTAAAAAAAATGGAAAAAGCATTACGGGAATTTCGGGAATTCAATCGCAATTTATCCTCTTCCCCTACCTTAGAAATGCGGGTCCAAGAGATGGGTAGAGAACGTGACCTTCAAAATAGTCTTTACGTTTCATTGAAAACCCAGCACGAAAAAGCAAAAATAGATGAAGTTGAAAGAGATGACATGATTCAAAAAATTGATGGTCCAAATGTGCCTGCTAAACTCACACGGCCCCGCCGAGGGTTAAGCATTATTCTGGCACTTTTTTTTGGTGTTTTTACTGCCATATTTACCATTTATTTCCGAGAAAATTATATCGAATTGAACCTAAATTGATTTCGGTCCTGCTACATTGAAACCCTTGACCCTTTCCCCAATCAGTCCAGCGCTAAAAGTCGGGATTAAATGGGAGAATAAAAAAGGGGTCATTGATAATGGTTTACATAGCGACCTTTTGAATTTCATACAACCTACTACCCCCAAATGATCCCCAAAAGAATTCTATTAAAAGAAACTTTTTTTTACATGGTTTCCAAAGCAGTTCCCGGGCTGATTGGACTTGCATCGGTTATTTTATTTATACGGATTTTCGGATCATTTGAGTATGGAAAATATAGTTTACTTTTAGCACAATGTAATTTGATAGTTGCGTTCAGTTTTGGCTGGTTAAACCAAGCGCAATTGCGTTATTTTTCTTCTGATAGCAATCATCATGCATTTGCTTCAAGTCAAACGAAATCATTTATATTTTCAGGCTTAATTGGAATTTTTGTCCTTTCCGTATTGATCATCGCCCAGTCCCTGTCTTTAAGAATTTGGGGAATATCCATGATGGCTATTATTGCCATGGGTGGATTTAATTATATCAAAACGCGCTTTCAAGCAAAGTTAGTTCCTGCCAAAATTATATGGCTGACATTCGGCCAATCTCTTTTTGCACTCATAATACCCCTCGGATTAATATCCTTTTTAACAAAGGAAGCATCCACATTATTATTAGGGTTAGGGCTATCCTTTCTATTAATAGTCACATTAATTGCCTGCACCAATTTGAAAAGAATTTATGCTAATTATAAACGGGGTATATCTGCAGATGATGGAAATATATTAATTAAAAAATGGGTTACTTTTGGTGCACCATTATCCATTTGGTTTGCCATCGGCCTTGCCCTTCCCTTTTTAGATCGATTTTTTATCAACCAATATCAATCAGGTGATGAATTGGGTATTTATGCAAGCCTCCAGGAACTGCTTACCCGAATATTTTCGTTAACATTATTTCCCTTGGTAATGGCGCTTCATCCCCGAATTATGAATTTATGGAATGGCGAGCATCCACAATCAGCACTTAAGATCATTCGCCAAAGTATTGGATTTATGTTTCTATTGGGTGTGATTTTATTCATTATCATTTGGAATTTTGATGAATTAATTTTTTCAGTGATACAAATGGCAATACCTGAAATGGATAATCAATACGCCCCATTAATTAAACCACTATTATTAACAGGATTTTTATGGCAATTGTCTTTTATTACCCACAAAATGATAGAATTAAAAGAGCAAACATCACGAATGGTTATTTTTTTAATACCATCTTTAATTGTTAATTTGGTTGGGAATAGTCTATTTCTACCACAATATGGATTAGTCGCAACCGCTTACACTGCACTGTCGTCCGCATTGCTTTATTGTATAATTACAGGTATTTATTCTATGGTTAAAATGCAAAAAGAAATGACAGTAAAATAAATGGTCATTTTACCTTTTTTAGCCATGCTCGCTACAGCAGGAATCACGAGTAAGATTACAAAGTCCTGGCTATCTCCAGGAGCCTTTTTTGCCTGTTGTTGGTCATTTTTCTTATTGGTTCCACTAATTTTTACCCCGGAATACAAAACAGATCAATTTGGTTTGTGGTATGTAGCTATTTTCACCATGGCTTGCGCTGCCGGTTCTATCGTAGCATTTCGTGAATTACCTGAACGGCATTACGATGTACACGGTCCAGTCTATGGAATAGATTCTAAGATTCTTTATTATTCTTTTTTGGGACTCAATTTGATTAGTTTAATTGGCTTGGTTCTTTTATTTCGCCACGCTTCTGCTACCTATAATTTTGGCTATTATGCAAATAGTTGGATGTCAATTCCAAACTTGATTGCTATAGATCGTTATAGTGGGTATATAAATTATCCTTTTATAATAAAATACAGTCTCTACTGTATTTATCCGGCAAATCTTATTGGCGGTTTACTTTTGGGCCTGACATCTATATCGAATCGAAATAAAATATTAACAACAATCCCATTGTTTTTAGCGCTATTTTTAGGAATTATAGAAGGTGCCCGAACCAGTATTTTACTTGGGTTAGTATTATTTTTTTCTTCCTGGATGAGCGCATTTATGGTAATCAGACAAGCTAAAACAAAGGAGAATTCTTATCTCAAATTTATATTAGGCAGTGGATTTCTCATAGTCTCCTTTACCGGATTCTTTATTTTAATTCAATGGTTAAGACAGGGGATGGATACAATAATAGTTGATCTTCTTTTGGATAGAATACGTGCATATTTTTTCGGATATTTATCAGCATTTACACAATGGGCCGGCCAAATAGATCAATTAGAAATAACGGCAGGATTAACAACGTTTGCAGGTCCTTTTAACTTGGCGGGAATTATTGAAAGGCCACTGGGGTTTTATGGTCCTGTCAATATATCAAATGGTATTTCAACCAATATTTTTACCGCTTTCCGAGGATTGATTAATGACTTTTCAATTGCTGGATCTATTTGTATTGCTTTTGTTTTGGGATTTATTCTTCAATTGATTTTCCAAAATAGGTTTCACCAAACCTTAATAAAAACAATCCCAATTTCAATGTTTTATGCTTTTACACTATATTCACCTTTAATAAGCATTTTTCATTATAATAGTATTTTCTTTTCTTGGTTTGTGATTTCAATCCCTTTATTTATGAGTAAAAATGAACCTGTGGCTAATTACCGTTAATTACGGCCAAACAAAAACAACCAAGAATCTCATTGAATCATTAATGAAATGTGAGCAACTTGAGTCAATAAAAATCGGCATTGCCGACAATGAGACTTCCGAAAAATCCAAGGTAGAATTACAAAAAATAAGTAATATGTCAAACTTGGATATTGAATTATTTTATTATGATGAAAACCATTTTTATTGGCCTGCTGCTAAAAAAGTTATAAAAAGATTTAAAGAACAATTAAATCATTATCCTGATTGGATTATGATTTGTAATAATGATATTACTTTTATTGATAAAAACTTTATGAGTAGGTTAGAAAAATTAAATCAAAAAAAGTATCCCATTGTTGGGCCTAATATCATCAATGAATCTGGGCGTCCTTTAAACCCATTTATGATTAATCCTCTGAGTAAAATTGATAACCTATATTGGTGGTTATATTTTTTATCCTATCCCACATCCAAATTGGTTGGTACCATTAAAAGATTGCTTCAGAAAATGCGATCTAATAAGGATGGTTTTAACCAAAATAATTCGTCAAATGTTTATGCTGTTCATGGTTCCGCCATACTTTTTTCATCTTATTTTTTTGAAAAAGGTGGATGGCTTGATGATCAATTTGAAATGTACGGTGAAGAACTCACAGTTGCAGAAATTGCAATACAACTAAAACTTCCGGTAATCTATAATCCTGACATAAAGATTATGCATCATGAGCACACTAATACAAAAAAGACAGATAAAAAATTGCTATTTCAAAAAGGAAGAGACGCACATCGATATGTACGATCCATTTATATAACATGAAAATTTTGTATTTGCACCAATATTTCAATACACCGGCCATGCCCGGCTCAACCCGATCTTTTGAATTTGCAAAACGGTTAGTTGCTCGGGGAGATACAGTTTATATGGTAACAACTAATTGGCAGGGTAAATCTAGCCAATCTATATCTAATGTATCTGGTATCAATGTTTACTGGGCACCCATCGGATACGAGAATAAAATGAATTTTCTTGCAAAGATTTATTCCTATATAGGGTATTTATGGTACGTGATTATTATTGGTGGAAAATTGAATTTCGATTTAATTATTGCGAGCAGTACACCCTTAACCGTCGCCATCCCCGCTATAATGCTTAAAAAGAAAAAAAGAGCAAAATTGGTTTTTGAAATCAGGGATTTGTGGCCTCAATTGCCAATTGCAATTGGAGCAATAAAGTCGTCAATATTAATTAAAGCAGCTCAATTTCTTGAAAGGATAACGTATGAAAACTCTGACCAGGTCATTGCCTTGTCCTCTGGTATGGAATCAGAATTAAAAGGGGTTATTCCAAACAATAAACTATCCGTTATTACAAACTTAAGCGATATTGATCAATTCCAAGTTTCCGATCAAAAAGGGGTAGCATTCAGGGATAACTATTCCGGATTATCAAACTCTCCACTCGTGGTGTATACAGGATCTTTCGGGAGAATAAACGGTGTAGCTTATCTTATCAAAATTGCCAGGGAGATGAAAAAAATAAATTCAAATGTTCGATTTATTTTGGCTGGAGATGGATATGAAAAAGGAAAAATGGAAAAGCTCGCAGAGCAGTATGGAATTTTAAATAAATACTTGTTCATCATCGATTATGTGCCAAAAGATAAAATACCGAACCTTTTATCTGCCGCCACCGTAACAACATCCTTTTTTATTGATTTACCTGAAATGGAACACAATTCAGCAAATAAATTTTTTGATGGGTTAGCAGCTGGAAAGCCTATTATGATTAATTATGGTGGATGGCAGGCTAAATTATTACAGGAGACTGGGGCGGGATTCATAATTCCTCCAAATGATCCGCTTATAGCAGCAAATCAATTGAATGACATGTTGTCGGACAAAGAAATGCTTAATAATATGAGCCGTGCATCATTTAAATTAGCCAAACATTATGATATTAATACAAATTACAAAAAATTTGAAAAAGTGATTGATTGTGCTTATAATTCATAAATTAATTATATTTATACCTACCCTTTATGGTTTTATGCCGAAGTCATAGGGGAGAATTAAAAGTTGAAACGAAGTGGAAATCCCTTACTATTCCCATGGATGTATAACAATATATGTTTATCAATAAATCTTTATTTAGGATCTTAACTTATGACGAATTTTGAACAATCCTGCCCGGCCTGTTCTGGCTCTAATGAATTGACTCGATTTAATTGGGGAAAATACCCCGTGATTCATTGTAACGCATGTAGATTGGATTATTGCAGCCAAATGGTTGAAAAAGAATCCGGAGGAGATTCTTCTCCTGTTCATATGGAAGGCGTTGAAATGATGGCCAATGCCTTTCATAAAACAAATGCTTTGGCAATGAAATATACCAAAAAAAGATTAGCCATTTATGAATCAATTTTGAATAAAAAATGCAAAAATGTATTGGAAGTGGGCTGTGGCCCAGGCGTTTTTTATAAACCTTGGCGGGAATCAAATGTTTCATGGACTGGAATTGATATTAATCCTTACTGGAAAGAATTTGGAAAAAAGAATCAAATTCCAATTTCAAATTATTCTATCGATTCTCTTGAGGATCAATACGATGTAGTCATGGCTTATCAGGTGCTTGAGCATGTAGAGAATCCCATTTCATTCATAAAGGCTATAAAAGCCCGCCTTAAGCCGGGTGGTATTGTTCATTTAGAATTACCCAACCAAAATGCGCTTACATCAAGATTGCGGCAAATATCTTCCAAATTATCCTACGATTATGGTTTTATCCAACCACCCATGCACTTGAGGGCCTTTCGGGAAAAAACCATTTATCGTTTATTCAAAGATTTTAATTTAGAGACGAGGATGGTGTTAACATGCGGGAATACGGACAAAATATGGGGACAGGTGAGAGATTACAGTCTTTTTCAAAAGTCTCTATATACAATTACCGGCGGTATGGGGTTAGGAAGCCTGTTGATTGGCTTGGCACAAAAAGAGATTTAGGGTGATAAAACGATTATTTGACCTATTCGCAAGTATATTAGGGTTGCTTATTTTATCTCCAATAATATTGATTGTGGCGGCAATCAGTATAATATTCCAGGGATTTCCTATTTTATTTCACCATGAACGGTTAGGTAGGAATGGCCAGCCATTTACAATGGTAAAATTCAGAACAATGTCCAATGGAAATTCCTTGAGTGCCAAACATGACATCACAAGGTTGACCGCTTGGGGACGGGTATTAAGGCGAACAAGTATTGATGAATTGCCGGTCCTGTTTAACGTTATAAAGGGGGAAATGAGTTTAGTGGGCCCGCGACCAATGCCAACTAAGTATCTTCCAAGGTTTAATAAGTCACAAATAAAAAGATTAATAGTTAAACCTGGAATCACAGGATTAGCCCAAGTGACGGGGAGAAACAGTTTATCATGGGAGGAGCGATTTGGACTGGATGTCCAGTACGTAAAAAACAATTCATTTAAAGGTGATTGTTATATAATCTTAAAAACATTAATTATTGTACTTAAGGGAAAAGACGTGATGGCAACTAATCAAGAAATAATGCCGGAATTTATGGGTTCGAGAAACCTTGAGCAGGAATAGTAATTAAACATGCTAAATAATAAAAAAATTCTTATCCTTGGGGCTTCGGGATTCCTAGGCAGCCATTTGGTGAAATCATTGGTAGAAAAAAATAAAATAATTCAATTTGATATTGAACCATCTTCATTCAATCACCCCAACGCAATATTTTTTCAAGGATCAATTTTAGACAAAGGATTGGTGTTAAAGGCAATGGAAGGCGTAGACATTGTGTATCATTTCGCTGCAATGACCGATTTGGATATTGTGAATAATAATCCTGCCCATGCCATTGAAGTAAACATTGCTGGAACGACAAATGTGCTGGACGCCTGCATACAGGAAAATGTAGAACGCCTTATATTTTCAAGTAGTGTCTATGTTTATAGCGAATTTGGGGGTGTTTATAAATCAACAAAAGAGGCATGTGAATTACTTATAGATGATTATGATAAAATGCATAGCCTAAATTATACTGTTCTTCAATTGGGCTCTGTATATGGACCCGGCGCAAAACAAACAAACCTTATCAGCAGATTGATATATGAAGCATTAACGATTGATCAAATACAACATTTTGGAACAGGGGCTGAAGAGCGCCAGTATATTTTTGTTAAGGATGTAGTGAATGCGTCAATTCATGTTGCAAGAAGCCAGTACAAAAATAAAAAAGTTATCTTGTTGGGGAGTGAAAGCGTGCGAATATCCCAAATAATGGAAATGATTTCATCCAGATTTGAGAAAAATATTAATAAAATATTCAAAAAAGAAGGATATGGAATCCATTATAAAACATCTCCTTTTCAAAAAGATACAGATGGTGCAATCCTCTATGAAATAGAATCTCCGACCTCTTTAAAAGCGGGTTTAAAAGAAACAATCCAATCCATCAGGGAAGAATTGTCAAATTAACAATCAACCAATCTTAAATAAATCGATTCAAATTATTGTGACTGAATCACAGGAGGCCGCTGGAAAAGTGGCCTCTCGTTTATTTATAAACAAAGTGTCTCAAGCACCCGGTCTTGTATTATTACCTGGAGGTAAGTCTCCAATCCCCTTTTACAGAGAACTAGCAAAAGATATGTTAAATTGGGATAATATATCAATTATGCCTACTGATGATCGTGTGGTTCCTTTGAATAATATTTACTCAAATACTGGTATGATCCAAAGAGAACTATTTGGTCGAATAAGCGCAAATTCATCCCCTAAATTGATTAAAGTATTTCCAGAGAATGACAAGGATATTGATAATTCATTATTTGAAATAAAACAGATATTTAAAAGGAATTTACCAAACATAGCTATTTTAGGTATGGGCAGTGATGGTCATACTGCAGGTATATTTGGTGAAAGCCAAAAGGACGAATATGTTTATTATTTCCAGAATAAGGAAGATAATTTTAAGCGAATAACTATTTCAATGCGTGTTTTGATGAAGATACCTAATTTAGTTTTTCTGATTATGGGAAAAGAAAAACGAGGAATGTTGACTAAAGTAATTTCTAAATGGGATTCAAAAAATTATACTCCGATAGGATATCTTTTGAGAAATGGAATCGGCGTTAAATCGATCATTTGTGATATTCAAGCAGCACCAATAGGGTTCACAATTGGTGAAACAGAATTAGTGTTGTAGTAAATGGATTTATTACAAAAAATAGAAAAACAAAATGTGATGGAAGGTCAACTGGAAATCTATTTCATTGGTCAATCAGGATATGTATTGAAAACTAATAATTCGACAATCTACATTGATCCATATTTGTCAGACTACATAGAAAATCCAAAAGGATTAAACGAACGTATTATGACCCGAAATTATTCACCGCCTTTTAATCCGGGGATAATTTCAAAATGTGATGCTATCATTTGCACCCATGCCCATATAGACCATATGGATCCTTGGACATTGAAAAGGATAAAACCGAAATTCCAACTATTTACCTCGATTGGTGCTTATGAAAAAAGTATTATTAATTTTCCCAAATCAAGGGTCACATTTCTTACCCCTCAAAAACCGTGCAATATTGCATCATTTAAAATCATATCATTTCCGGCTGCCCATTATGAATTAAGGGATGAAAAAGGTCGGCCCGATTGTCTTTCAATCCTAATTCAATGGCAGAATAAGTTCTTATTTTTCTGGGGAGATGGTATTGGCTATGAAGGCCAATTTGACTTATTATCATCGTTCAATTTTGATTATTTTTTTGCACCAATCAATGGCCGTGATATAATGAGAGAGAAAATGGGAATAATTGGCAATATTAAAGAAGATGAATTGGCAGCCCTTTGTAGCAAATTATCAATAGAACATATTATTCCAAACCACTATGATATGTTCAAAAACAACACGGGGTCGGTGGCGTCCTTCCAAGGGGAATTAAAGAAAAGGAATCCGAACCAATCTGTAATTATTATGAAGTGTGGAGATATGATTGAATTATAAATCGTTAAAACATCTAACTCTCAGTGATCTTCGTAATCATATACCAACTAAAGACTTTTTTGTAGGGATCGATTCAGATGGAACTATTTTTGACTCGATGGAAATAAAACATAAGGACTGTTTTGTTGGTTCTCTTATAAGAGTGTTTGAATTGGCGCCCATTACACATGAGATTCATATGGTTTGGAATTATGTTAATATTTTTTCACAAACAAGAGGGACAAATCGATTTAAAGCATTAATCCTTACGTTTAATTATCTTCGGGAAATGGATCGTGTAAAACAATTGCAAATTCAACTGCCCATGCTTAAAGCTTTAGAAGACTGGGTCAATGAGAGCAAATCTTTAAGTAATGAGTCCTTAATTAATTTGATTGCCGATTTACCTCTCGGTGAGAAATTAATTATAAAAACTGTTCTTGAATGGAGTGAAGAGGTAAACCGTGTGGTGAAAGAAACCGTTTTTAATTTACCCCCCATGGAAGGAGCATTAATTGCACTAAATTCTTTAATTCCTTATGCGGATCTTGTTGTTATATCTAATACACCTTTAGATACCTTGCATCGAGAATGGTCAGAAAATAATATAATTTCAAAAGTACTCCATATCGGTGGACAGGAAACGGGTACCAAAACAGAAATGTTAATGTGCGCTGCAAAAGATAAATATGAAGATAGCAAAATATTAATTATCGGCGATTCGCCCGGGGATCTATCTGCAGCAAAAAATATTAATGCTCTTTTTTATCCCATTCTGCCAACAAAAGAATATTATTCATGGAATGTGTTTAATGCTAAATTTTGCACCGATTTTTTAAATGGAAAATATGTTGGCCACAATGAAAAAAACCAAATTGATGAGTTTGAATCTATTTTAAAATTAATGCCAAATTGGATGACTTAATTATTTTTTATTTTCACATGAGAACCCTATAAAATCAGTATTTAATTGAATAAATTATTTCTATGAAAAATGTCATTGTATACGGTGCTGGGGAATTTGGAACATTGATTGCAAATGTACTCAGTTATTATAAAGAATATAAAATTGCGGCATATGGCGATGATGATCCCCAAAAAATTGGAGAATCCATAGAAGATGTACCCATTCTCGAGCAAAGTGCTTTACTAGATTTTGCAAAAGGAAATGGGATAAGTACAGCCATAACTGCCATAGGAAATAATTTTGTTAGGGGTGCAAAATATAATTTGTTAAAAGAGAACGGCTTCGAAATGATTTCAATTGTTCACCCCAAAGCACTGATCGATACAAAAGTTTCATTTGGGGAGAATGTTATTATTGAAATGGGAACTGCAATTCACACTCGCAGCACAATTGGGAATAATGTTTTTCTTGGAGGTGATGCACTGATTGGTCACCATAATATAATTGGCAATCATGTCCTTGTTGGCGGAAACGTATCATTTGGAGGATCTGTTATTGTTGAAGATTATGTATCTATAGGAGTTGGCGCTTCAATAAAGCCGGGAATTCGGCTAGGAGAAGGGTCAATCATTGGCGTTGGTGCAGCCGTTGTTAAGGATGTTGACCCGGGGTCGACTGTTGTGGGCGTCCCTGCAAAGCCAATTTAAAAAACGATTTTTTATAATGAATAAACAAATTACTCAAGACGAATTTCGCAAACAAATCCGATCTGTAAAAAGTGTGGCCGTTACAGGATTTCGATGGTCCGGAACACCTCAATTATTACTTCGTTTGGTTCGTAAAGAATTTGATAAAACGGGGAGTCCTAATGGAATTACCATTATGTTTACTAGCTCAGCTACTGACCCAGGGCTGGACCACTTGGCGCATCCGGATTTACTCAAATGTTCTTTCGGTAGTTATTATGGGTCAATCCCGGAAATTCGGAAATTGGTTCAAGATAATAAAATTGAAGGATATTCCCTTCCCCAGGGCCAACTTTCATTATTATTCAGGGAAATAGGAAGAGGAAGTCCGGGGTTAATTTCTACTGTGGGTAAACACACATATATAGATCCGAAATTTGATGGTGGCAAATTGAATGATAAGACTACAGAAAATGCTGTAGAAACAATTATTTTGGATGGAAAAGAATTTTTATTTTATAGATCAAGACCAGTTGGTGCGGCTCTCATAAGAGGATCTATTGCGGATCAATTTGGAAATATATCAATGTCAAATGAACCGGTTAAAACGGAATTTTTATCCATGGCGCAAGCAGCAAGATCTTCCGGTGGTAAAATATTTGTTCAGGTGTCGGAGGTCTTAGATAAGAAACTTTCTCCGAATGAGATAGATTTGCCTGCCCATTTAGTTGATGGATTTATTATAACTAAGGATTTAGATAATGATCACAGGCATACTAATAAATATGTGGTTCATGAGTCATTACTCAAAAACGGGGTTTTTAATCACGAAAGCAAAGATAATAATGATCCACTATATAAAAAACTGATTGGGAAAAGAGCTTTAAAAGAATTAGAACCAAATCAAAATGTAATTTTAGGCCAAGGGGTACCAGAACTTGTAGGTGTTTATGCTCGTCAATCTCCTGATAAATATAAAGATATGATGACGTTTATGGAGTCGGGTGTAATTGGTGGTATTCCAGAAAGAAGACCGGATTTTGGTGTTGCCTTTGATCCCAGTGCATTTTTAACCCAAGATAACCAATTCGTAGGTTTTAATGGTGGCCATATGGATATGGCAATTTTAAGTTTTGTACAGTTTGATGAAAAAGGGAATGTGAATGTTAGTGTCCTCGGGCAGGATTATTTTGGTTGCGGTGGCTATATTGATATTTGCCATGGCGCCAAAAAGATATTATTTGTTGGATCCTTCACAGCAAAAGGTCTTGAACTTTCTCAAAATCAAAATGGGTTAAGAATTGATAGTGAAGGAATAATTCAGAAAGCTGTAAAGTCTGTAGATGAGATAACCTATTCTCCTAAAATGCAGAGTGAAAACGCACAAGAAATATTAATTATAACTGAAAGGTGCGTTTTTAGAATTGATAATAATCGGATTACATTGATTGAAATTGCTCCAGGGATAGATTTAAAGAATGATATCTTAGACCTAATGGCATTCGAACCAATTATCCATGATCGGCTGAAAGCATAATTTGGATCTGATACTTTGAAGAATCAATCTGGAGATAAAATATATTTATCACCGCCACATCTCAATGGTGAGGAAATCAAATATGTTACCGATGCAATTGAATCGAATTGGGTTGCACCATTAGGGCCCCATGTAGATGCATTTGAAAATGAGGTTTCAAATTATATTGGGGTGAATAATGCCGCCGCACTTTCTTCGGGTACTGCAGCGTTACATTTGGCATTAAAGATGGTTGGGGTTCAAAGCGGTGACTCTGTTTTTTGTTCCGATTTGACTTTTGTTGCCAGTGCAAATCCAATTTGTTATCTCGGGGCAACTCCCATTTTCATAGATTCTGAACTCTCATCATGGAATATGTGTCCAAAATCACTAGAGGTTGCTTTTAATAATCATAACCCGAAGGCGGTTGTTGTTACTGATATTTATGGACAAAGCGCGAATTATGATTCAATTAAAAATCTATGTCAAAAATATGATGTGCCAATCATTGAGGATGCGGCTGAAAGTTTAGGGGCTAACTATAATGGCAAAAAATGCGGTTCATTCGGAGAAATGGCTATTTTATCTTTTAATGGGAATAAAATTATTACTACTTCTGGTGGCGGCATGCTTTTATCTGATAATGAATCCTATATAGAAAAAGCAAAAAATTTATCTGCCCAAGCAAGAGAAAAAGCATTGCATTATGAGCATGAAGTAGTTGGATTTAATTATAGGATGAGCAACATTTTGGCTGCTTTAGGTCGAGCACAACTAAAAAAAATAGACCAATATGTAGATAAAAGACGAAAAATATTTGATTACTATCAAGAAAATTTATGTGATATTGATGGGATTAATTTTATGCCTGAAATTAAAAAGGGGCGATCAACCCGATGGTTGTCAGTGATTCTATTAGAAAAAATAAATCATAATAAAATTGAAGATATTATCAGGAAATTTTCTGCGATAAATATTGAAGTTAGGCCTATCTGGAAACCGATGCATCTGCAACCAGTCTTTCAAGGCGCAAATCTTTATAAAATAAGCAAGAGTGCTTTTTCTTCTCACCTGTTTGAACATGGCCTTTGTTTGCCCTCAGGATCAAACCTTTCGATTAGTGATCAAGACAAAATTATAAACACACTAATAAAAGAAATTTGAGTTATTAATGGAACATATCTATTCAAAAATTGACCCGTCCAAGTTGTTGCATCTTGTCCATAGATTGGAAGATATAGAAAGTCTTTCCACGAAAGATGGATTAGCAAGAATAAATGTAGCACCCGAAGATGAATTTCTTCAACTTGCTACTTTACATATGGATGAAGGAAAAACGTTTAAACCGCACAAACATATTTACAAAGAGGGCGAAAAAGAAGTAATTGCTCAGGAATCTTGGATAGTAGTGAAGGGGAGTGTAAAGGTAATAATGTATGATTTAGATGATACAATCATTAATCAACTAATTTTATTTGCGGGAGATTGTTCCATGACATTTTCGGGTGGACATAACTATATCATACAAGAAAAGAATACAATTGTTTATGAGTATAAAACAGGCCCTTATAAAGGAATTGAAAATGATAAGGTTTTTTTAAATGAAATTTAATATAGGTTGTGGTTGGAGAGATTTTGGTGATGGATGGATTCATATAGATGGCGGTGATTATAACCATCTTGATTCATCTGATATTTTTCTCAAAGATTATGATAATAATTCTGCAGAATTAATTTATGCTAGTCATTTTATTGAATATTTTGATAGAGATGAAATTGTAGCAGTGTTAAAAAGATGGATTGAAGTCCTAAAGCCATCGGGTATTTTACGATTAGCTGTACCAGATTTTGAGGCGTGCGCGCGTTTATATTTAGAAAAAAAATATCCATTAGATAATTTTGTGGGGCCCTTATTTGGTAAAATGAAAATGGATGAACTAACGATTTATCATAAAACAACATATGATTATACCAGCTTGAGCACATTATTAAATGAAGTGGGAATGCGAAAAATTAAAAAATATCAATGGGACCATACAGAACATGCTCAATTTGATGACCACTCCCAAGCATACTTACCCCATATGGATAAAAAAAACGGCACTTTAATTAGTTTAAATGTTGAGTGCATTAAATGAGTTTTCAGGCCGTAACCGATTTTGAAAATAAAATCGCAAAATATTTTGGTGCCCCCTATGGCGTTGCTGTGGATTGTTGCACACATGCAATTGAGTTATGTTTGAGGTTTAAAAATATAAAAAAAATTACAGTGCCAACTCAGACCTATATATCTGTTGCTTTTCTAGGAGATAAAATAGGGATTGATTGGGACTGGAAAGAGGAGGATTGGCAGGACTACTATTATTTGGGCGATACAAACATTATCGATGCAGCGGTGCTTTGGAAAGAGGATTCTTTTATTCCAAACACATTTATGTGTCTGAGTTTTCAGTTTCAGAAACATTTAAACCTCGGACGTGGAGGAATGATTTTAACTGACGACGAAATTGCGAAAGATGAATTAAAACGGATGTCTTACGATGGTCGAATTCCTGGAATTCCATGGAGAGATCAAAATATTAAAACAAAAGGGTATCATTATTATATGACACCAGAAACGGCTCAATTGGGCCTTGAAAAATTACCAAGTGTAATTAACACAAAACCGAGGCAATGGGTTCTAGGGGATTGGCCAGATTTGCGAAGAATGGAAATATTTAAATGAAAAAAAAAGCATTTATTACTGGAATTAATGGACAGGACGGCAGCTATCTTTCTGAGTATTTGTTGGAGAAAGATTATAAAGTTTATGGTATTGTTAGGCGTAATTCAATAGCTGAGCATCAGGAAAGTCGAATTGATCACTTGGTTAGTCATGGCGTTGAAACAGAGTATGGAGACCTTCTCGATGTAAGTTCTCTGGAAAAGATGATTCGAACAATTAAACCAGATGAGATTTATAATATTGCAGCACAAAGTCATGTGAGGATTAGTATGGAAATCCCACAATTCACAGTACAAACAAATGCCCTTGGTGTGTTAAATATTTTAGAGGCTTACAAAAATAATTGCCCTTCGGCTCATTTTTATCAAGCATCATCATCAGAAATGTTTGGCCGTTCTGTAGATGAAGATGGATACCAAAGAGAAACAACTAAAATGAGTCCAACAAGCCCTTATGGCTGCTCAAAGGTGTTTGGATTTAATATCGTGCAGCACTATAGATTTGCCTATAATTTGTTTGCAGTAAACGGAATTCTCTTTAATCATGAATCCCCAAGGCGTGGATCAAATTTTGTCACAAACAAAGTAGTAATAGCTGCTGTAAGAATTAAAAAGGGATTGCAGAAAAAACTTGCACTGGGGAATATGGATGCATTTCGGGATTGGGGGCACTCGAAAGATTATGTTCGTGCAATGCATATGATAATTAATCATACTGAACCAGATGATTTTGTTTGTGCTACTGGAGTTACCAACTCAGTTAGAGATATGTGTGATTATGTTTTTAGAAAATTGGATTTGAATTATAATGATTATGTAATTCAGGATAAGAAATTTATGCGAGCAGAGGAACTTAAATATTTACGAGGGGATGCGACTAAATTAAGAGAAACCTTTGGATGGAAGCCTGAATATTCATTTGAAAGTTTGATGGATGAAATGATTGAGCATTGGATGAATTTTTATAAATGAACCAGTCATCCAATATAGATTTATTGGTTGTTTCATGTGATTCTTACTCAGATGTATGGGATGTATTTTTTAATACCTTTTTCAGTTCTTGGGAAGATTGTCCATTAGATATTTATCTATTAACGAATCATAAATCATTTACCCATTCAAATGTAAATACAGTAAAAATAGGCCCCGATTTATCTTGGTCAGATAACGTATTAAATGGTCTTGAATATTTAAAAAAAGACTATGTGCTTCTCATGATTGAAGACCTTATTCTAAAAGAAAAAATTTCCATGTCCTATTTCAATCAATTGTCGAGTTGGATTAATAACAATAAACCAAATTATCTAAGGTTATGTAATTCCCACCCGCCAAAAGATTATGACTCCCTTGTTGGTAAGATTCCTGATAAAACACCCTATAAAACATCAACAATGCCTTGTATATGGAAAATAGATACATTAAAAAAGATATTAAAAAGTGGAGAATCGGCTTGGGACTTTGAAATTAAAGGCTCAATAAGAGCATATCAATACACAAAATTTTTTGCTGTTCATAAAAATTTTATTAATTACCATAATAGTATCATCAAGGGCAAATGGAGAAGAACTATTTTGAAGGATGGTTTTGCCAATTCTTTGGATATTCAGTCACTTTCTAGGCCTGTGATGTCCGCCCTAGAAGAGTCATTATATTCTTTAAGAAAACTAAAATCATCCGTATTTAACCATTTACCAAACGAGTTAAAAATGGTTTTAAAAGGATAATAATTTATGTGATTTATATCACAAGGAAATTCCATCTCCTTATATTAAACTCAGCCAATTATAATTAAATATTTTACACTATGAATAAATACTTTAAAAAGTCGAGGAACCTATTTAGGTTTTTAGTCGTTGATGTCGTTCTGATTTTAGGAGCACTTTACCTTGCGTTCCTTCTCAGGTTTGATTTTTCGATTCCTGAACATATCACCAATAATCTTTTTACTTATTTGCCCATCATTCTTTCGGCAAAGTTGATTTCTTTCTTTATTTTTGGAATGTATCGGGGCATGTGGCGTTATACCAGTATTTCAGATATTTTGAATATTACAAAAGCTTCATCATTGGGATCTCTCCTGTCCCTAGCAATATTAGCCTTAATTTATGGTTTAACAGGATTCCCAAGGTCGGTATTGTTCATTGACTATGCTCTTTGTACAATATTTTTAAGTATTAGCCGTGCCAGCATTCGAGTTTATTTTAGCAATTTATCTCAAACTGAAAATTTGCTTGGTCAAAGTAATTTGATGAAAAATAAGAAAAAACTAGTCATGATTGGTGGTGGCGACAGTGCTGAAAAAATAATTCGTGAAATTCGTGATAATAGAGGAATGAAGCTCGTCGTTGTTGGAATCGTAGATGATGACGGATCAAAGGTTGGTGCGACCATACACGGCATTCCAATTTTGGGTTCAATTGAAGAACTCGCTAATTTAAAAATACCTTTTGATGAAATCATAATTTGTATTCCAACAGCAACAAATGTTGAAATGCGCAGAATAGTTTCTATTTGTAAAGCTGCGGGCAAGTCTTATAGAACGGTACCAACCTTTTCAGAACTTATCGATGGCAAAGTATCCATGAAATCGGTAAGGGATGTTTCTATGGTCGATTTGTTGGGCAGAAAAGAAGTTGAATTGGATCGTTCTTCAATTTCAAATTATATTTATGGGAAAAGGGTTCTTGTCACGGGCGCCGGGGGATCAATCGGTTCTGAATTGGTTAGAAACTGCCTTACATTTGATCCCGATTTATTAATTTTATTGGATCAAAGTGAACACAACCTATTTAAAATTGGTAGAGAATGTGACCAGAGCAAACATCCTGTTTCATTTCAACCGGTACTGGGAGATATCAGAGACAAAACATTACTCCATCGTGTATTCGCATCATTTCAACCCGATGTTGTGTTTCATGCTGCTGCATATAAACATGTGCCTATGCAGGAAGAACATCCCTGGGAAGCAATTTTAACTAATATTCAAGGCACTTTAAACTTGATTGACGCTTCAGAGGATTATGGTGTAAATCGATTTGTACTGGTTTCTACAGATAAAGCAGTTAATCCGACGAATATTATGGGCGCTACAAAACGGGTCGCGGAAAAATTGATTCAAAGTAAAGCAATTGACTCAAAGGTGAAATACATGGCTGTTCGCTTCGGGAATGTAATTGGTAGCTCCGGGAGTGTTATTCCGACCTTCCAGGAACAGATTAGAAATGGTGGCCCTATTACGATTACAGACCCTAAAATGCAGAGATACTTTATGTCTATTTCTGAGGCAGCACAGCTTATTTTACAAGCAGGAGCCATGGGTGCTGGCGGGGAGATATATGTTCTTGATATGGGCAAACCCGTAAATATTAAAGATATTGCATTCGAACTTATTCGTCTTAGTGGATTAGAGCCGGAGAAAGATATTTCCATTGAATACATTGGAATGCGACCTGGAGAAAAAATGTTTGAAGAACTTCGCACAGATGAAGAAAATATTATTGATACAGGTCATGATAAAATATTAATGATGAAAAATGGTAATGGGAGTAATTGGGATCATTTGTTGGATGATGTGAGAACGGTAATTAATTCGGCTCGATCCTATGATATTAATAAAGTAACTGATGAATTAAAAAAATTCATACCTGCATATGTTCCAGATTCAAGATCTTTTAACCAAACGATAAAATCATCAATCATTGATAAAAATTTCACAGATAATAATAACTAGACTTTTAAATTATATTCAAAAATTTAGCTCAAATAAATTAATCCTTATTTGGGCTTTTTTATTTATGGCCAATCCGGCCATTGTCAATGCTCAATCACTTGATCTCCAGAAAGGATTGCAAATCACCCTGCTGCATAAGGGGAATTCTTTTTGGCATCGCTCGAATCAATTAGGTGTATATGATAAGGGTGAATATTTATCATTTTCATCTCATGGCAATTATAATAACTTATTCGATTACGGGCTTTCTGTTATTGGAAATTCCAATAATTTTGATAGACCTGTAATGCCCATTGGGTTCATGAGTAAAAGCATAAAGTGGTACAATTTTAAAATCGGTCGCTGGGAGAAAGGCATTACGGCTGAATCAGATTTATCAACAGGATCTCTGATTCGAAGTAATAATGCTATTCCAAATCCACAAATATCTTTAAGTGTCCCTAACTATAATAAGGTTACAATTTTCAATCAAGAATTTTGGGTAAAAGGTGGATTCTCTCATGGCTGGTTTTCTAAAGGAGAATATGTACAGGCGCCATTACTCCATGAGAAATATTTATATATTAAAAAAAACTTCGGTAACCATTCATCCTTTGCTGTCGGCCTAGTCCATGAGGTAATGTGGGGTGGCAAAACACAAGAACACGGATCACAGCCTCAATCATTTTCTGATTATTTACGAATTGTTTTTGCTCAATCTGCATCAAGCACTGGATATATAGGTGAACAAGTCAATGTCCTCGGAAACCACTTAGGGATTTGGGATTTAGCCTATATAAAGAAGGGTAAAACAAATGACTTGAAACTATATTTTCAGCATCCTTTTGAAGATAAAAGTGGTGCATACCAATATTTCTTTGATGAATTAAAAGCGCGAAAAATACCAGTTAAAAGTTTTGATGGACTTTTTGGAATAGAATTAACCAGTAATAATTCTGGTATTGTGAGGAAGTTTCTATACGAATACATTAATACCATGGAGCAAAGTGGATCTCAACCTCCATCAGATTCAACATATGGATGGGATGGGTACTATAACCATTATATTTATTATTCTGGTTGGACAAATTTAGGAAGAGGAATTGCGAATCCATTATTCACAGTTGGTAAAATAATAAAGTATGGCGATAATGTCATTAATAATCGAATTAAGGCGCATCATTTAGGTCTTCAATTGAAATTTTCTAATCATTTTAGTAATAAACTATTATTTACCTATTCAAAAAATTATGGTACTTACTGGGATGCTCTTGTTTTCAAAAGTGAAGATCTCCCGTATAAATTTTCAGGCGGAATCGATCAATTCTCTGCCCTGATTCAGTTTGATTTATTGGATATATGGGGCAATATGAATATCAGAATTTCTTATGCAATAGACCGAGGGGATCTACTAATGAATTCAGAAAGCCTCCTTTTTTCAATAAGTTATAATTTTTCAAACCTTTCTCCTTCGCAATGACATAAAAAGCACATTAAATTCCTCGCCGTTATGGTGAACAAAAATCCCCGAAAGGCAAACCAATGAAATTTCGAACTCCGGGGATTAGTTATTTTTTCCAAAAACTTAATTAAGAATGCACCCTATGTGGTGCATTTTTTGTTTCTGAAAGGAGCAAAATCTAAATGAGCGTAATTCAGCAAATAGTTGTTTTGCAAAAAATTGACTCACAACTGCAAGATATCGCTGAACTGTTAGGAGATCTACCTCGCAAGGTTGATGCTCTCAAAGATGAGGAATCTGCATTAATTAAATCCGTTGAGGATGGGAAATCCCGCATTAAAGAACTAGACCTTGAATTAAACAAATTTGATGGTCAAATGGCCGATTATAAAGGCAAAATCGATAAACATAAAGATCAGCTTTTTCTGGTTACAACCAATAAACAATATGATGCGCTCCAGCATGAAATTGATCACCTCAAGGGTGAACTAGATGTAATTGAAACAAAATCTCTGGAATTTGGTGAGGAGAAAGAAATACTTGAAGAACGGATAAAATCCGAAGAAGAGAATCTGGAATCTTTAAGTACTGATTTGGTTGGTCGTCGAGAAAAACTTGAAATAATAATGAATGATTCCTCAGAAGAAAAGACTAAACTGGAATCCCAAAGACATGGCCAGCGCGGCAGTATTGATATGAGAACACTCACCCGTTATGACCGAATCCACAATGCGAGAAAAGGATTATCGGTTGTAAATGTAGAAGGATCTGCCTGTGGTGGCTGCGGTGCTTTTATTCCTCCTCAGGTTGTATCAGAAGTAAGGGCAGAAAAGGGCACCCAAACTTGTGATAGTTGCAGCCGTTTCCTTTATTGGGAAACCGTATAACTATTTCTCATTTTTTTTTGTAATTTTAAACGATATTTGAAAATAGAGTCGATCGGATAGTTACTCTCAATCCGCAGCTTGCGAAATTGAGAGAGGAAAGTCCGAGCACCGCAGGACAGGATGCCTCCTAACGGGAGGGCCCCTTAAATGTGGGGATGGAAAGTGCAACAGAAAATATACCGTCCATCAGCTGGTGGATAAGGGTGAAAAGGTGGTGTAAGAGACCACCAGGTCCAGCTGTAAGGCAGGATGCTTGTAAACCCCATCCGGTGCAAGATCAAGTATACCCCAAGATGTAGTCCGCATCATTATTTAGGGGAGGGTTGATCGCGTGATCCAATCAGAAATGGTTGGACCAGATGAATGACTGTCGATAACAGAACTCGGCTTATAGATCGGCTCTAATTTTAATAATCTCCCTTTTCAAAGGGAGATATAGAGGGATATTATAAACAATGACGCCTTGTCAAAGCTTGCTTGCCAATCGAAGCTTTAGCGTAGAATTGCCTCCCCGCCCGATTTGTATTTTAATTTATTAGAAGACGTGGGGACAACTTCATGAGCAATGGGAATGGCATATTCTTTTTTGAATTGAAAAATAGTAAATTGACTATAATTTATGGTTATACTTTCTAAATTTAGAATCTTCTTCGGGATTTAATATCATGCGCTGGAATATTAAAGAACCACCTGAAGACCTTGTTTCCTCTCTAAAAAAAGAGTTCAACACCTCCCATATTATTGCCAAGGTGATGGCCAACAGAGGACTTAAATCACTAGAGAGTTCAAAAGACTTTTTTTCACCATCTTTTGATCAACTCCACGACCCATTTATGATGAAAAATATGGATATTTCTGTGGATCGAATCGTGCAAAATATCCAAAATAAAATTCCAATTCTTGTCTTTGGAGATTATGATGTTGATGGTACAACTGGCGCATCATTATTATATCTTGGATTAAAAGATCTTAACGCAAAAGTTGAGTTCTATATTCCCGATAGAGAAAAGGAAGGTTACGGATTATCCGCTGGTGGAATTGATTATGCCAAATCAATTGGGGCGGATTTGCTCATTACCTGCGATTGCGGTATTAATGCTTTCAACCCTGTGAATTATGCAAATGATTTGGGAATTGGTGTTATTATTACCGATCACCACATTCCTGACGAAAAACTTCCTAATGCATACGCAGTACTTAATCCAAAGCAAAAAGGCTGTGCATACCCCTTTAAAGGGCTGTGCGGGTGCGGCGTAGCCTTTAAGCTCATATCAGCTTTGTCGGAGAAGTGCGGTGCCGATTCAAATGTGGGACTAAAACACCTCGATCTTGTTGCGTTAGCCACATCGGCTGATATGGTTCCAATTCTAGATGAAAACAGGGTATTGGTCCATAATGGCCTTGAAACATTAGAACAGGCTGAAAAACCTGGAATATATCAACTTCTTGTCCAAACAGGATTGGTTGGGGAATCGTTAAATGTAGGGAAGTTAGTTTTCGGTTTGGCGCCCAAGATTAATGCTGCCGGCAGGATGGGTGATGCCAATCGCACTGTAGAATTACTCACAACTTCAGATAAAGCAAGGGCTGAGGAATTGGCATCCATTTTAATCCGAGAAAATAAGCGTCGCCAGCTAATCCAGGAAGATGTGGTGAATGATGCTATTCGCATGGTTCATGCACAGGTCGATTTAGCGCAGGATAAAGTTGTCATCATAGGATCAAAGGGTTGGCATCCCGGCGTAATCGGTATCGTGGCATCCCGGATCAAGGATGAATTCTCACGGCCTGCTATTATCATTTCATTTGATGAAGACGGAATTGGGAAGGGGTCAGCTCGGAGTATTCCTCAACTTGATTTGTATGAAGCCCTATCCCATGCGAGCAAATTTCTCGAGGGATTTGGGGGGCATCCTATGGCAGCAGGTATGACTATTCGTGAAGATAAATTTGAAAATTTTAAATCAATTTTTTTAAGAAATGTGAATAAAATTCTCGCAGAAGAAGATTTAATTCCTCGTATTAGTATTGATGGTGAAATGGCCCTTACGGATATCAATTCGCGTTTTATGCGATTTTTGGAAAAACTGGGTCCCTTTGGTCCTGGTAATATGCGCCCCAAGTTTGCCAGCCGAAATTTGTCGATTTCAGGCCAACCTCGCCTAATTGGGAATGGTGAACATGTTCGTTTCACCGTCAGTCAAAATGGTAGGAATTATCCTGCAATTGGGTTCAAATTATCTTCTCATTATGAGGATTTGATTCGTGGTGTTCCCATCGATCTTGCCTACGTGGTGGAGGTAAATGAATGGCAGGGAAAATCCATGATACAACTCAATGTTCGCGATATACAAATTCCAAATAAACCCAATTAATACCTAATGCACCGAACTAAAATAATCGGTATGGGATTTCACGTCCCCGACCGCATTCTAAAAAATAATGATTTGAAGCAATGGATGGATACCTCCGATGAATGGATCCAGGAACGTTCAGGAATTAAAGAACGTCATTGGGTCAGTGAAGAAGAGGCCGCTTCAGATTTAGCATTGGCCGCTTCAAAGAAAGCTATGGATATGGCCGACATAGAGGCCCATGAAATAGACCTCATTATTGTGGCCACAATTTCATCAGATTATTATTTTCCCGGCGTCGCCAATCAACTTCAGGCAGCCTTAGGATTACGGACGGTAGGAACTTTTGATTTAAAAGCTGCTTGTTCAGGATTTGTCTACGGCCTTTCAGTCGCTGATCAATTTATTCGAACCGGCCAGCATAAAACCATTTTAGTCGTGGGTGCAGAAGCGCAATCTAAATTTATAGACCTTTCTACTCGCGGCAGGGATATGGGTGTTCTGTTTGGTGACGGTAGTGGCGCGGCAGTACTCCAGAGGAGTAATAATGAAAGTGGAATTTTATCTACCCATATTCACAGCGAAGGCGCTAATATGAATAATTTGTGGATGGAAGGCCCTGGAACGAGAGGAAATAATTGGGTAAACCAAGAATCGATTGATAGTGGTGTTTGCCGTCCACATATGAATGGTCGAGAAGTATTTAAAAATGCAGTGCGCCGTTTCCCGGAAGTGATAAACGAAGCATTGGATGAGAATAATCTTTCGTTGAATGACATAAAATTAATCATTCCTCATCAAGCAAATTTTAGAATTAGTCAAGCTGTTGCCAAAAGATTGGGCGTTGGGATGGAAAAGATTTTCAGTAATATACATAAATATGGAAATACAACTGCCGCTTCCATACCAATTGCATTAACAGAAGCTTTGGCAGAAGGTAAAATCAAAAGAGGTGACAATATAATATTGGCCGCTTTTGGTGCTGGATATACTTGGGCTTCAGCCGCCATTCGGTGGTAAAATACTCATTATAATCCAACTTTTTAGGAATTTAATTTCAAACGATAAATAAGAGAAAAATGGACAAATTATTTTTTTCAGATGAACATACAATGTTGGTAGAAATGGTACGTGATTTCGCCAATAATGAAATCACCCCAATCGCTGCCGATTTGGATGAAAAAGAAATATTTCCACGAAACTTGGTCAATCAAATGGCTGAATTGGGCCTCATGGGAATTCCCATCCCGGAGGAATTGGGCGGTGGCGGAATGGACACGGTAGCCTATGCAGCCGCTGTGATGGAATTGGCAAGAGCCGACGCTTCTGTGGCCATTACAATGGCGGCCCATACATCCTTGGGCACAACACCAATCGTAATTGCGGGGAATGAGGAACAGAGAAAAAAATATGTCCCTGCTTTAGCCTCCGGAGAAATGATCGGAGCTTTTGGCCTTACAGAACCGGGAGCGGGGAGTGATGCAGGAGCCACCAAAACAACTGCTGTAAAAAAAGGTAATGATTATGTAATCAACGGTGGGAAGATATTTATTACCAATGCCGGTGAAGCTGGTCTCATCAACATTACTTCTCGAATAATTGAAAATGGAGAAGATTTAGGAATCGGCGCTTTTATTGTTCCAACCGATACGCCGGGATTTAAACTGGGCCCCAAAGAAAAGAAAATGGGATGGCGTGCCAGCGACACACGGCAATTATTTTTTGAAGATATGGTTATCCCTGCCGAAAATATGTTGGGAACACCGGGGAAAGGATTTAAAACATTCCTGAAAACGTTAACCGGAGGAAGGATTTCCGTAGCGGCCCTTTCTGTAGGGACTGCTTTGGGAGCATATGAGCGAGCCTTAAAATATTCCACTGAACGAAAAGCGTTTGGGAAAGAGATTCATGAATTCCAAGCTGTGGGGAATAAATTGGCTGATATGGCTACCGAGATCGAAGCGGCAAAATTGCTAACATTTCATGCGGCGTGGATGAAGGATCAAGGAAAAAATATTATTAAAGAAGGTGCTATGGCCAAACTGTTTGCCAGTGAAACTGCCATGAAAACAACAACGGAAGCGATCCAAATTCTTGGAGGATATGGCTATGTTAAAGAATATGATGTTGAGCGCTATTTCCGTGATGCGAAAATACTTGAAATTGGCGAAGGCACCAGTGAAATTCAACGCCTGATTATTGCAAAAAATATTGTTAATTCTGTCAAAGGATTTTAATGGTCCGCATTCCCAATAAGCCATCCATTTACCAGAAATTTTCTGATATTCTAAATCATTATTGGCGGCAAATATCCATCTTAATGGCAGTTATTGCTGTTCTATCATTCTTCTTTCCCCAGGGAAAGGCACTTCTCTATTCTTATCAACTGAATGATGTGGCGCGGGAAGAAGTTGTAGCGCCTTTTAATTATCCTATTTTAAAAACAGACCAAGAATTGCAATCTGATTTGGATGAAGCTATAAAGTCAGAACCTTTTTTATTTTCCCGTTCACAAGATATTGTGGATGGGCAAGTGGCATCTATCCATAAATATTTTAGTTTGGTCAATGCACTCCAGTTGGGAAATAAAAAATTATCTGCTTCAAAAGATACACTTTATCGGAACCGCTTTTCAGATCAATATGATGCGGCCCGTGTTACAGTTCAATCAGACAGTGCCGCTTTAGCTGTTTTAATGGTGCAAATTCAAAGTGAATTTGCCTTTGCTTCAGATGATGAAAATTGGATCAATATTTTCACTTTGGACCCGTCGGACCCTTTAATGATTGATTTGGAAAAACTGCAAAATGATATGATCCAGATTTCCCGCAACCGTTGGGCCGAAGGGATTTATGATATTGAACTGGCTGAGATTATCAGCAATAAAGTGGCTGTAAATATCGGAAATGATGAAGCACCGGAATTGCAAAATCCCACCACTTATAATGACCTGCAAAATGCATGGACAAAAGCGCGAGTAGAAGTGACCAATCAATATCCTGATGAAGCAGATATTCGCCGTGATATGGGTTACTCCCTCGTAGTTGAGTTTATGAAACCAAATTTGGTTTATGACCGAGAGACCACGGAAAGAAGACAACAAGCACGGCAGGATCGAATTCCTCGAAATAAGGGAATTATCCTGAAGAATGAACGGATTGTGGATGCCAATACACGAGTCACAGCTGATGATCTACAGAAGCTCCACTCTTTGTCAGTGTCCGTTGACAAAAAAGCAAGAGAAGAGCGAGGGCTCGATATTGCTTTAGCATATTTAGGTCGAATCCTAGTTATCGGAATTATCATTTCATTCTTCTTTACTTTTCTCCTTACTTACCGCACACCCATTTTTGAAGATTGGCGAATGGTCCTTTTGCTCGGTCTCATCTTTACTATCGAAGTTGGCCTTGCTTATTTGTTTACCCAAAAGTTAGAATTATCTGAATATCTAATTCCCATAACCGTGGCCGCGATGGTTCTTACTATCATGTTTGATGCGCGGATTGGTTTTATGGGCATTACCTCCATAATCTTATTGGTGAGCATTCTCATCGGGAATAATGTGGAATTCATGGTAACATCGATGTTCACTTCTTCGGTTGGCATCTATGCAGTTCGGCAACTTCGGCGGCGGAGCCAATTATTCACCGCCATTTTTGCTTTGGTAGCCAGTAGCGCTCTTGCCATTCTTGCACAGGGATTATTCAAAGGCCATTCTTGGCCCGTTATGGGTTACGATATGATGAACTTAACCGTGGTGGCAGTCCTGAGCCCCATCGTGACTTATGGGTTGATCGGTTTGCTGGAAGTATCATTCAGTATTACGACTAATTTAACTTTGATAGAATTACTGGACTTTCAGCATCCACTTTTAAAACGCCTACAGCAAGAAGCAAACGGTACTTTTAATCACAGTATTGTTGTGGGAAATTTGGCCGAAGCGTGTGCTGATGCCATTGGCGCTAATTCTCTTTTATGCCGTGTTGGAGCATACTATCATGATTTGGGTAAAATGATTCGGCCTGAATATTTTATTGAGAACCAATATGCCGGTGAAAATAAACACGATACACTTACGCCTGTCATGAGTGCCAAGATTATTAAAAACCATGTGACAGAAGGGTTGAATCTTGCTAAAGAATATAGATTACCCAGAATCGTGAGTGATTTTATTCCCATGCACCATGGCACAACAAGGGTGGAATATTTTTACCGAATGGCGCTGGAAGCAGCAGGTAAAAGCAAAATTAATGAAAAACAATTTCAATATCCCGGACCGAAACCGAACACCAGAGAAACAGGTATTCTCATGATATGTGAAGCTGTGGAAGCGGCCGTCCGTTCTATCAAAGAACCGGATATTTTAAAAATTGAAGATATGATTGATAAAATTATCAACTTACGGGTGTCTGCCGGCCAACTTTCTGAATGTCCTTTAACCTTGGATGAGTTAACCCGCATCAAAGGAAAAATTGACGGCACCACGGGGTTGTTGCCTGTCCTTCGAGGTATTTACCATATTCGGATTGAGTATCCCGATGATAAAAAAGATGATAATCCCGGCGAGGTTGCTCGGGCGTGATATCTATAAAGGTTGATTCAGATCCCGCTTTGGAGGGGCCCCTGGAATCGGCTGTTATTTCAATTATAAATTCTGTATTCGAAATAGAAGGAATTCTAAATTCAGAATTGTCACTTATTTTTGGGTCCGATGATTTACTCAGTAATTTGAAAAAAGAATTTTTCCAAAAAGATCAATTCACCGATGTTATAGCCTTTCGCCTGAATAACTATAGAGAAAAAGAGGTTGAAGGTGAAATTTATATTAGCCTTCCTCGGGCGAAAGAGAATGCGGGAAAATTTAATGAACCATTTAAAAAAGAATTAGGCCGATTGATTATCCATGGCGGATTGCATCTATTGGGTTATGAAGATGAGTCCGAGGATAATAAAAAGATCATGACAGAAAAAGAAAATCACTATTTAGAAAAAGTCAATTGGGATGCGCTTTATGGGTGATATGGGAAAAAGGTTCGAGGAATTGGTGCGAATTGTTGAACGGCTTCGTGCCTCCGATGGCTGTCCTTGGGATAGAGAACAAACCAATGAATCTTTACTGCCCTATTTTATAGAAGAGGCCTACGAGGTTATCGAAAGTGTGGATGAAAAAAACTGGGAAAATCTAAAAGAAGAGTTAGGCGATATTCTCCTCCACGTGGTTTTTCAAGCATCCATCGCTGAGGATGATGGCAAATTCAAACTGGATGAATCTCTGAAAATAGTGAATGAAAAACTGGTGAATCGCCATCCCCATGTTTTTGGCGATGCTCAAGCTGATGCGGCCTTTCATGCCAAACAAAATTGGGAAGCAGCCAAGCATAAAGAAAAAGGACGTAAATCCCGTTTGGATGGGGTGCCCAATAATTTACCCGCTTTAGTCCGGGCCCAACGTCTTCAGCAAAAAGCCAGTTATGCCGGTTTCGATTGGGATAAAGTGGAACAAGTATGGGATAAGATTCATGAAGAAATTTTGGAATTAAAGGAGGCCCAAGATAATAGTGGTAAAGACCATATTGCTGAAGAAATTGGTGACGTAATCTTTTCAATTGTAAACCTGGCGCGCTTTTTGGATATCCCCGCAGAAGATGCTTTAAGAAAAACGAATAAAAAATTTATCCGCCGATTCAAAAATGTAGAAGAAGGCATCAAAGCCCAAGGTAAGGAATTGGACGAAGCAACTTTAGAAGAAATGGATGCTATTTGGAATGAGGCGAAAAAGAAAGAATAGTCTCTTTTCAGGATTGCAACGATGAGCATAACGAATTATTCCACTTTTCATTCAATCTTTACTCCCCCTGAATCGTCACCACCAATTTTCGGTTTCCCCCACGGTTTCTGTGCTCACATAAATATATCCCCTGCCAAGTACCCAAATTCAGTTTTCCATTGGTGATGGGGATGTTCACTGATGAACCCAAAATTGATGATTTCAAATGGGCTGGCATATCGTCGGGACCCTCGAATGTATGGTCATAATAGGGCGCATTCTCCGGAACCATTTGATTAAAGTGGGATTCAAAGTCCTTCCGAACCGTTGGGTCAGCATCCTCATTGATTGTCAGTGAAGCGGAAGTATGTTTAATGAAGACCTGCATGGTACCGATTACGATATTTTGAATTTCAGAAACTGCATTTAACACTTCATCCGTAATAAGATGAAATCCTCTCGGTCTTGGGTCTAATGATATTTCTTTTTGAATAAACATATTTATTTTGCAGTGAAGAACGCTAAGGGGCGCTAAAGCTTAAAACTATCCTTAGCGAATGTTAGTGACCTTAGTGGCAGTAAATATTTCATCACGTTTTTCGTTCCTTTTTGCGCGCCGCTGGGAAAAGAACATTATTAAGGATTAGGCGATATCCCGGTGAATTTCGATGGAGTTTTAGATCCGTTTGTGGATCGCCAACAAAATGTTGGTAATCTTCCGGGTCATGGCCACCCAAAAAAGTAAACGTCCCTTGCCCTTGGTTTCCGTGAAGATATTTTACTTGGGGTGTCGTAGCATCCTCGCCCATAATTAACACATGCTTTTTAATTTTTTCTCTGTGATATCCTGTTGTTTGTCCCATAAATCCTTTCACCACAGATACATGGTTTTGCGTCAGCATTGTAGGCACTGGATCATATTTGGCCGAAAATTCGAATAGTGTAAAGTAATCCGCTTCGGCACCGCGGACGATTGGATTATCACTGGGCGGATAATCAATATCAGAATATTCATAAACCATGGGATCGGTAATAATCTTAAAATTATCAAATGCCATGGCATTTGTATAATCCATTTTTTCTTGGGGATTTTTATCGATTGGAGTACCATCAAAAACAGAATGTGCTATATCTACTTTTAGGGCAGCCAGAGCAATATCAAATGAATCAGTAGCAGAACACATGGCAAAAAGGAAACCACCATTTGACACATAATTTTTGAGCATCTGGGTGAGTGCTTTCTTTTGGGCATGGACCGAGTTAAATCCCAGCCGTTGAGCCACTGCTTCAAATTGCTGTTGCTGTTCTATATACCATGTCGCCGTATGGTAATTCCGATAAAATTTCCCGTACTGACCTGTGAAATCCTCATGGTGTAAATGGAGCCAATCATATTGCCCCAATGCGCCGTTGAATATTTCCTCGTCCCAAATAGTTTCGTATGGAATTTCAGCATAAGTAAGGGCCAAGGTAACCGCATCATCCCACGGCTGTTTATTGGGTGGTGAATAAATGGCAATTTTAGGTGCTTTTTCTAAAAGAGCAATATCCATATTATTCACTTCAACTTCGTTGTAAATGGCCAATGTTTGCTCGACACCAATAATTTCGTAAGAAATGCCACGGACAAGACATTCTTGTACAATATCAGGATAGCTATCCGTCATGAAGGAGCCACCGCGATAATTTAAAATCCACTCTACATTTATGTTCTCTCCCAAAATCCAAAAAGCGGTGCCATAAGCTTTCAAATGGTCTTTTTGGGATTGGTCCATGGGGATGAGAATTTTTTGGCTCAAACCAAATTGAATTAGTAAAAGAAGAAGTGGTAAAAAACGTTTCAATTAACTCTCCTGTGGTTTTGATAATTTTCGAATATGGAGGCGCACCGGCTCAACCAAAAGAGACGATTTGCATTCGGACAAAATGCGATGATAGTAGATCAATGCCTTTTCAGGATTTCCCAAAAATAGCTCCTCAATCTCACCTGCCAAGGCTAAACCCTGATCTTTAAGTGGCGATTCTTCAATGGACAAAGCTGCCGAAAGAGCAGCCTCTGGCTGGTCAAATTCCAGCAGTAAAAGTGCCATCCTTAAAGTGGAAAGTGGTGTAATTAATGCATCAGGATAATTCTGTTTAATTAATCTTATTGCTTCCAAAGCTTCGGGAATTTTGTACTGGCGAATCAATGCTTCAGCTTGGAAAAAAGATTCAAAAGCACTTCGATCATTCCGAGTACCATCCAGATAATAATTAACAAGCAAATCGTGCATTTCCATTAAATCATTAAAATAGTGGTGGTTTGGTTCAAGGACCAATGTAACTGAATCCAAGAAGGCCAAGGGCAGTTCAATTTCTTGGTTGTACAATAAACTATTAAGATATCGGATGGTATATTCATCAAACTTTCCTCTACCAATTCTTATCCTTGAATCTGGTTTAAAATAGTTGATTGCTTTAGGGTATTGCCCACTAGCTAAGAAAAGGTCGCCCATGCGAATCCTGATTATATTTTCTAAGTTAGGATTTGGGCGATTTTGAAGCGCCGCTTCATAAGATATTTTTGCACCATTTATATCCCGCATCATTCTGGATTGGATTTCTCCCAAACGAAAATGAACAGTGGCGGTGGTGTTCGATGGCGGGAGCAAAGCCAAAATAGATTGATAATGTTCAATAGTATTGGCCAATGGATCATCCGCAATATTTGGTCCTTTTACGAATTGGTCATTGAAAAATTCATTATCAGGAAACCAGTTGACGAATTTTAGCTCTATTTGATTTTGGATAATTTGTTCTTCATAGGCCTGTCCCAACCCTAATAGCGCTTTCCCAACAGTAGTAGGATTTGTCTCTGTCATATTTTGCAAGAGGAAATGATAGGCCTTAACAGATAAATCGAATTGTTTTTCTTTGCGCAAATTTTCAGAAAAATTCATCCACCGCTTTGTATCACTAGGTTTGTTTGCACCAATTAGCCTGTGTTGATTTAGTGCATTTTCAAATTGGCCAGTCTTGTAATAAAACCCCGCCAGGATTAAGCGCACATCCGGGTTGAATTCAGTGACTGAATTGAGTGTGGAATCAATGAGTCCATAGTTGGTGGTATCATCGCTCATTAAAAGGATTCGATCTGTTGCATATATTAAATATTGGTTTTGATGTTGGATAAGTGTCAAATATTCTCTTAAGGATCGATCATAAGTTTGGCGAGATTGGTAATAGTTGGCCAAGTCGATTGCAAAAAAGTGAGGCTCAGCAAATCGCTCCCGCGCTTCATGGGTCAAAGCTTCCATGGCTTCTACCTGTCCAAAGCGAACATAAGTATGAAATAATAGGCGATAGGTGGTTTGATTGGTTAGTTTGGTTTTTCTAAAATTATTCCAGATGTCCAAGGCTTTTTCTTGGTTCTGGTTACGGAAATAAAATTCACCGAGGTAGAGTTCAGACTGAAGATCTTCAGGATGGGAATTTAGCCAGTTTTCTACAATTGGTATTGCCGCTTCTCCATTGCCCGTTCGGGTATAAATATTTCTTAATTGTAAGTAAGCCCGCTGATGGTTTGGGTCACCTTTCAGGATATTTAGATAAATTATTGTGGCGTCACCTACATTGCCAGATCGTTCCATGGCCATAGCTTGAATAAAAGCACCTTCTTCTTCTGGAAGTACTTCAACGGGCTGGGCAATCAATTGACCAATGAACAGAAAGTACAATATTCGTTTCAAGGATTGATTCCTTCAATTGTAGGGGCTGAACTAGTATCAGGAATAATGACTGATTCAGCTTCACTCAGTGCATTAAAATACCTGCGAATCATTTTTTGATAGTCCCGGGAATAACCGGACTTGAGGGCATGATTCATAGCATTCATTATAAGTGATTGTCTTTGGCCCAAATCTTGAGGCAATCCTGATGGACCCGTGAATAATGTTTGGTCACCAATTTTGGATTTTCGTTCTTCTTCAAATCCACGTTGGGTCATAGATTTTTGGCTATCGAGCATTCGGGATAATATACGCTGTTGGCGGTCCGACGTTTGCCGTGTGAATTGTTTACGCTGTAAGTCTTTAATCACTTCATCCATTTCATTTGCAATTCCGGAAAGATCGCCCAATCCTTGGTCGCCTGCCTGTTCCATTTCATCCATCATTTGACTGAGTGATTTTCGAATGCCCTGTTGTTGGGCCAACATTTGCTGCATCATGGATTGTTGCATAGAAGCAGCCATTTGCCCCAGAGCCAACTGCATCCCTTGTTTGTTTGCACCCTGTTGGCGTCCCGCCATTTCTTCCATCTGCTTTAAAAATTCTTCATATCCGCTGGCAGAACCGCTTTCCTGCATTTGTTTTACCGTTTGGATAATTGCTTTGGCGCCTTCGTTCAAAGATAGCATGGCCTGTTCCTGATTACCCATTGAGCCATTGCCGTCTCGATCCGCCAATTTTCCTTTTGATGCTTTCATTTGTGCAAAGGCTGATCCCATCTTTCGGCCCATTTCTGGCGAAACCATAAAGGTTTCTCGGGATAGATCCATCGTATTCTTCATTGTTTGGGCCAGCTGATCCTGAAGCATTTGCTGCTCCCCGGCCAGATTCCCAAGACGAGGGGAGTTTCGTGGTATTGCCTGTGTTTCTGTTCTAAGGGATTCCTGGCCTTTAGATAGTGTAAGCACATCACGCAAAATAGACCTGAATTTTCGCGCCATATCCCTTGTAGTCTCTTGTTGAAAATCAGCTAAAATATCGTCCATAGCGCCCTCCATCGATTCCAAGGACTGAAGTCCCGCATAACTTTCGTCCATAGCGCGGTAAGGATCTTGATTGTCCAGATTTTTCATTGTTTCATTTAAATGCTCAGCTGATGATTTGGCTGTTTCTGAATTCGCCAGATCTTCCAGTTTTTGTGCTGTTCTCCGGCTGAATTCTTTTACATCATTTGCCGCAGAATCCATGGCATCGAGAATATTATCCAATTCTTTTTGGCTCATTGTTTCTTCAATGCCCAAACGTTTGAAAACGGATGGATCGGTTTGGGGGGTCGTCCGGCGAATTTGTTTATCAATATTGTCTTGATTCTCCACCAATTGCTGGATGCGTTTTCTCAATTCATCCACTTGTTGTTCTGCCTTCACTCTTTTGAAAATATCCAGGAATCGATCGAGTTCTTGCTCTACTTGCGAAAGGTTATTAGAAATATTCTCAAGTGCACTTAAAAGATCTTTGCTGTCGAGTTTTTCTAATGCTTCACTCATCCAGTCCATATTTTTCAGCATTTCCGGTGGGAATATTTCTTCAATCAACTTTTGCAGATCTTTGAATTTTTCCATGAGATCATCAGAAAAAAGGTTATGTTTTTCACCGGAATTATTTAATGCTTCCAACTGTTCAGCTAATTCCTCAAAATCGGATAATTTGTTTTTCACAGCTTCCATGGTTTCTTTCAGAGCCTGCTGATCTTTCCACTCGGGCTTGTCCGTTTTTAGCAAATTTAGTTCTGCTTTTTTCAGTTGCTTTTGCAATTTTTGAATATCTTTTATTTCAATCTCAACAGCATCGGCAATTTCTTCCTCTTTTTCGTTAAAAGAAGTGAACAAATCGTTCAGGGATGGAACGCGCGCAATAAAAGTGCCGGATATAGTTTTTTTGGGTCCAGAGATTTCATCATTATCATATAACTCAAAATGGTAGTGTACCTCATCTTCCGGCATGAGGCCCAACTGCCCCAATGCCCAATTTGTATGGACTTCCTGCTTGGGTTCATTCTGGTTTGATAAAGGAATGCTAAACATGGATATAAATGGTTCTACCTGGATATAGCTTGGGCGTTGGATTTCGTATGCCAACTGTAAATTGGAAAAGCCAAAATCATCTTCAATAGTTATCAAGATTGGAATGGATTGGTCTCCTCCCAGCTCTACTATTGGCGGCGGTTGTAGAATTGTCATTTCAGGTGAAATATCGGCAAGCATCTGGATTTTAAAGGGAATCGGATTGCGATTGGTAACACCGCGTACATCGGTTAAATGGATAGAGAATTCTCCATCTTGTTTAACGATAAAATTATAATTTGCGTTTTTCTTTTTAACATTCATCTTATTCGATTCACCATTCATGACCAATTTTGCTTTAGCTAAATTCCGGTTTGATTTCAAATGAATAGAAATCTTTGATCCCTTTAAGGCTTGAATCTCTGCTTGATTGGCTTTTTGGATTTGAGGCGCCAAACCGGTGTAGGAAGGGGGACTAATAGTTACTGTGAAATCTTTAATCGTGGGGCGGTCTGTGACGGAGATGGAATAGTTTTTAGAAGACACTTCATCCCATGGCTGCCAAAATTTTGTAGAAGGATAATATGCACGGTAACGGTAATTTTGGAATACTTCCTTTAATTCAACAGTGAATTCATTATTTTTATTTGAAGGAAATACTGTTTTAATTATTAGTGAATCGCGCCCCGGTTCGTAGGCGACTGGTTTGAATTCAACAAATAGTGAATCGGGAGATTCTCCCTTAGCGGAAAAAGTGATTGTAACATTTTCTCCACCCAAAACGTGCACATGGCGTGAAAGCCCTTTAAGCTTGAATGGCTTGGGTGGTATAAATTCTGTTTTGGGGTGGGTCCATCGATAAAGGGATGAGACAGAATACTTCCATGTTAGTGAAAGTGTCAATATGGTAATAATTAAACTGGCCAGTGTAATATTTTTCCAGCTATTAATTTTGTCCATGGGAAATAGATTAGAAAAATTTAATTGAGAAAGCTTTTCAGTTATTTGTTCAATAAATGCATCGCTTAATTCCGATGATGAAGATTCTTCTTTGAAAAGTTCAATTTGTAGCGCATTAATGAGTGTATCATCTTTTGGGAAAGCATATTTACCGGTTTTTTTAGCCAAGGTAGTCTTACGGTACCTATCAAATTTATCGTTCCAAATATTAATTATCGTAATGGTCAGCCATACAATGCCTATTGCTATAACTGTTAAAATGCTCATCCAAAAAGTGAAGCGCACAAAACTAGAAAAATAAAATACACTTTCTAAAATAAGTCCAACAATAAACAGAGCTATCGATAAATTATAAATTTTCCAGCCACTCATTTTTATGTCAGACTTTATTGCTGCCTGTCGAATTTGGGCCAAATATTGTGCGATGGAATTCATTGTGTCAGCGCAAACCAAACTATATTAACACCCATTTTAAGAGCTTCCCGGCGAATACTCTGAGGGTCATTATGAACTTCAATATCTTCCCATCCGTCACCCAAATCTGATTCATAGGAATAAAAGGCGATTAGTTGTTCTCCTTCAAATAAGCCCAATCCCTGTGGTGGCTTACCATCATGTTCATGAACCTTCGGTAGTCCATTGGGGAATTCATAAAAGGCATGATAAATATCATGGTTAAAAGGAATATTGACCCATTCTTTATCAGGGAAAACGCGTTTCATTTCTCTACGGAATGAAGCATCCATGCCATAATTGTCATCGGCGTGAAGGAAACCGCCTTTAAGCAAATAATCCCGGAGAATTCCCACTTCATCTTCAGAAAAACGAATATTTCCGTGCCCCGTTAAATAGAGGAACGAATGGCTGAATAACTCAGGATCAGTCAATTTTATCCGATATTCATTGGGCTCAACTATGATGGATGTATTTGTTGAAATAAATTCCAATAAGTTGGGCAAACTGCTGGGATCCCCATACCAATCACCGCCGCCGCCGTAATGAACGCGAGCTATGGAAAAGGCCTGCGCCGGCAACAATGTGGTGAACACCAATATTCTTAAAATAATATTTATGGATTTCAATTGAATCATGTTCAGTTTATTAATATCCTTTATGGGGATAGTTCCCCGATTAAATACAGTTGAGAAATTAACCCAAATCGTTTCAGGATTAACAGAATCTTTAGTTGATGCGCACCTTGCTATAAGTGTTGAATTTCACCTATTTTGAACGGCTATGATTCGAAAATCAATACCCATAATCCTAATTTTAGGGTCTTTCCTTTCGGCCGGTGAAACATCCGCAGTTCAGGATACATCCAAATCGCTTATCTTTCGCGTCTTTTCGCTAGATAAAGAAATGGCTGGTGATTATGAAAAAGGCTATATGTTGGATCGCATTTTCAGAAGACGCGAATTTCATAATCCTGTCAATTTTATTCCCATGGAAATGCGCTATGGTTTTGGATACAACACCGGGGGAGGATTCCTAGGATTGGGTAGCTTGAAAAATAATTGGATGTCCTATGAATCAGACGTGACAAAGTTTTCAGGTGGAAAATTTTCATCAAGGCTGGGCCATCAGTTGGATATGGATATTTTAAAAACAAATCTGGCTTATTATTGGTTTGGCAACAGTTGGCTCGATATGCACACTGGTATAAACCTGAGGTATTCTAAACTTTTTCTTTCTACAACAGTTCCCCTCGAATGGACTGTCTCTAATGCATCTTGGTCCGAAGGATTGAAATTTACTGGTGAAATGTATGAGATAGCTTGGAGCCAATCCCTTATGCTCCAGTGGTTCGAAAGCTGGTTTACAACATATCGCTATACCTACGGAGTAGCATTTTCGCAATTTTATGCGGGAGAGAATTCCCCCACGGGGTATGGTCCCTCCCAGTCTTTCACCATGGGGGCGAGGATGATCCTCGATCCGGGACTAGCTAATCGGTTTGCCGTTGGTTTTGATTTGAAATATTCTCACACGAATATTAAACATATTAAAGATTCCAAGGATGTGACACCCATCAGCAAGTTTAAGATCCAGACATTAGGAATCTATGCTACCGCGTCTGTTTTTTTTGGTGGGAGGAAAACAAAGGGTGATACGGGAAAAATGCAATATTACCGTAAGGATTATATTTCAGCCACAAGAATATTGAAGGAATTTGTGGATGAACACCCAACACATGCCAATATCCACAGGGCGAAGAAACTCATTGTTGAAAGTGAAAGAAAGATTCCCTACCAATTGATGCGGGAAGGTATGAGTTTTGATGAGCGTGGTATGACAGAACGAGCTGTTGAAAAATATATTCGTGCTAAATCGTTGTCAGATACTTTATTGTACGGTGTAATTGATGAACGACTGAGAGAGATTGCATTCCGAGAAGTGGAAAAAGCAGAAGCATGGTTGACCCAAGGTTATGGTGATTCAGCAATAGCCCATGTAAGTATGGTGGCCGGATGGTATCCGGAAATCAGACCTCATGTGAAAAGATTGAAAATCTCTTTTTTGATTTATCAAGGTGAACAATTATATAAAGTTGGGCTAAATGGCAGAGCACTTTCTTATTTTAATAAAGCACTTGAAATGGATCCCATTCTAATATCAGAAATAGCGGCATATAAATACCGCATAGCATCCGATCTGCTTACAATGGCAGATTCACTCAGGGATTTAAATTCACTTCGATTTGTGGTTTATGCCTTGGAAGAAACCAAGAATTTGACGGGCGGTCTCAGTAAAACAAATGGGCGCATCTTAGATGAACTAAAATTAAAATTATCTGCTTTGGATGATTTTAAAATAAGACAAAAAATCGACGAGATTCTAAATGCTGAAAAGAAAGAAAAAGAAGCGAGAATATCGATAGAACTTGGTATGACAATTTCCCAAGTGGAAGATATTATGGGGCGCCCATCCGAAGTGGTGGCTAACGGGTCAGAACAAAAAAACCAATTTTGGATATACCATTATGAAAATGGCACTAAGGTTTATTTAACTTTTACGGATTATAGATTGTATCGAATCGAAGAGGAATAGTCCCATCAAAGGAGGTGGGCATTTTTCCTGACAAAAGCAATCTCTGTTAAGACTACTTTTAATACGCCTGTAGCAGGTACGGCAAAAAGCATTCCAAGTGGACCTAAAATCGTACCGCCAATCAAAAGGGCAATCATAACGACTATAGGGTGTAGCCCGACACTTTTCCCCACTAGTGCTGGTGTAATCAAATTACCTTCGATTTGCTGAACAATTAAAAACATGAGTACAATATCCAAGAGATAAAATGGAGATGGTACTACCCCAAATAAGGTGTGAGCCATAGCCGTTTCACTACCGATATTATTCATAAAAGCGATCAAGATAGCTGGAATCATACCCACAAATGGCCCTACCAATGGAATAAGGTTAGCCAATCCTGCAATAATACCAATGAAAATGGTGAGCGTCAGATTGGCGCCAAACAAATTGAGAAGTAATAGTCCTGCAATAGACATGGCAGCTACACTTGCAGCCGATAGAAATTGTCCACGCAGATAACTGGATACTGACTTTTCAATATTATAAATTAATTTTATTCCCACTTCAAAATATTTATTTGGGATTGCATTAACTAGAGATTTTCTAAACCCATGATATTCGGCTAAAAGAATAATTGTAAAAATGAAAACCATCGTGGCAATGAACATAAAATTCCCGATTGCACCAGCCATAGATGCCAATGAACCCACAATAGTATTGATCAATTCGCTGAGTTTCACGGCCGCGTCGCCATTTGAGGGTTGCATATTTTGAAGAAAATCTGGCATGGCAGAAGTGAATTTATCGCCAAGCGTTTTGAATTCTTGAGTCAGCGTTTCTTTATCAATCCGACTTGAAAATTCAGCCGCTTGTTGAGACATCTGAGAAATAAAACTTCCAAGGAAGGCACCTATTCCCCCAAGGAGAATTATTACAACTGCTAGTACTGACAATGCACGATTGCCGATTTTTCGTTCCAAGGCATCCACGCTTGAAAGGAGTACGGTAGTGAATAGGAACGCAAATACAAGCATCAGAACCACATTAGAAATAAAAGGCCAAATGATGGATAGAAACCAAACGGCTATAATTGTAAGTAATAAACGATATATATTAGTTAAAGAGGGGAGATGAAAAAAATTTTGAAAAGACTTTTTATATTCATCCATCATTAATCTTCCTTTTTATTTTGGACTTGAATAAGAAGATTATTTGTTCCCCTTAGACGTTCACCCAAAACACCGCCTAGGTTGAATAGGATCTTTTGCCCAAGAACTGGATTACGTTCCTGGAGCGTCATTAAATCTTGGGTGAAGAATCCCAATAGTTCGGTATCTATGGTGGCGATGGCGTTGGCCGATCGAGGCTCATCGTCGAATAAGGCAAGTTCGCCAAAGAAATCACCCACGCCTAATTCCGCTAAAATATTTTCATTACCGGCCCGGGTTCCAACGGTGATCTTCACAGTACCGTGCATAATGATATACATTCCTTCGCCGGGGGCACGATTTTTAAAAACAAAATCTCCGGCACCAAAAGTGCGGTGATGCATCATTTTTTCAAGTTCCGAAAACTCTTTATCGGAAAAATCTTTAAATACTGGGACTTGTTTCAGGGTTAAGACGGTTTCACTCTCAGAGCGATTCCATCCTTTAAAAATATTTTCCCACTTGGCGCTTTTCAATTTAGACTCCTTAATTTAGAAGATGGATTATAGATATAGGAAGGTGAATTGTACAAGGAAAGACAATCAACAATAAAATTGACCTGTCTTCTCATGATTAGGTACTTTTGATGATAATGTTTCGGCAAATTATACCAATTTTAATCGTTTTTTCCTTGACCCTTTGCTGGGGGCAAAAAATATCAAAGGATTACAAGAAGGAACTTAAAGCGCAAAACAGCGCCATTCAATCGCTTCGAAATGAAATTGAAGCGACCAAGAACCGCATTCAATCTGAAGGTAGAAAAGAAAAAACTTCTGCTCGCCGAGTAAATAACCTTTCAGAAGAAATATCCCTTCTTCAAAGATTAGTAAGAGAAATTAAAAAGGAAGAGGAACTCCTCGTTGCGGATATTTCTCGGACTGAAAAGCATATTAAAAAAAGTGAAATTGAATTAGATACTTTGAGAGTTCGCTATGCACGGCGATTGGGCAAAATTTATAAAAAAGGCCAGTTATCAAATTTGGAGAAAATTTTCAGTTCCACCTCATGGCGCCAGGCGATTTACCGCACAAAATATTTAAAAATTATTTCTGATTTGGATCAAAAAACCCACGCAACGATTCGGTCTTTGTTAGTAGAAATAGGTCAACAGAAATTAGGCCTCGAGGCTGCATTGAGGAAAAAGCGTCGCCTTAAAAGGGATCGTGAAAAAACCCTGTCCGAAGTTCGTAATAAAAAACGAAAAGAACAGCGGGAACTGACGAAGATTCGCAAAAGTCAAAAAGAGCTTAAAACCTATCTCACTGAAAAACAGGCTGGTGTAAAACAATTGGAATCTATCCTTAAAAAAATTCGAGAGGATATTGCCAGAACTGATAGGGAAGATCGAATTCGAAAGCAGCAGATGGCCCTTAAGGCAAAAGAGTTTCCCAAACTAAAAGGGCAATTGGCTTGGCCGGCTGAAGGCCGGGTTATAACGAAATTTGGGCGCCAGTGGAATGCTAAATTGAAAACGACAACCGAAAACCCCGGAGTTGATATTAAAGGGAAACCTGGTTCTGAAATCCGCACTGTTTTGGGCGGTATCGTTACTACAATTACTTTTCTCCGTGGTTTTGGGACAACCATAATCATTGACCATGGTAACGGCTTTTATACTGTTTATAGCCATGTGACCAATGTGGAAGTCAATGAAGATAGTGAAGTTCGCGGCGGTGATGTGATTGCATATATGGGCGATTCTGGTTCTATTAATGGTTCTCAACTTCATTTCGAAATATGGGGCCAAGGGCAGAAGCAAAATCCAGAAAAATGGTTACGCAAAAAATGATATTCAAAGATTATCAACCCATGGTGTGGGAACGCCTTTTGCGTGCCAAATCCAACAATCGTGTTGGTAGCGCTTATTTATTTACTGGATCCCGAGGATGTGGCAAAGAATGGGGTGCGATCGAATTTGCAAAATTATTGAATTGTGAAAATGCCAGTGGTACTTCCTGTAATCGTTGCCCGTCCTGTGCAAAATTTGTTGGCTTACAACATCCCAATTTAAAATTAATTGTTCCCCTTCCCGGAAGCGATAAATCTACCAAAAGTTCCAATCCATTAGATGCCTTAAAAAAAGAGGATCTGGAATATCTTACGGAGGCGATTGCCCGAAAAGGAAGTAATCCATTCTATAAAATCATGGTGCCCGCTGCCAGGCGTATTACTATAAATTCAATACGGGATTTACGAAAAACCATTTATTTAAAGTCTCAATCGAATGGTCAAAAAATTGTATTAATCTTGGATGCCCATCTTTTGTCTGCTGGAATGGGTGAGTCCGCAAATGCTTTGTTAAAAATATTAGAAGAGCCGCCACCGAATACAACATTAATTTTAGTATCCGATAAAAAGTCAGCACTACTGCCAACTATAATAAGTCGTTGCCAGCCGATTAACTTTCCCGCCTTGAACTTAGATCAAACGAGATTGATTTTGGAAAATGATGGCATTGAAAATGAACAAGCAACTCAAATTGCATTGGTGGCAAAAGGGGATGTCCATTTAGCGAAAGAAATTTCTAGTCAGTCTACGGGAAAAATATTAGCCGAAGCCGAAGCTTTATCAAAGCTATTGACCCGTGTGAATGAAAATGGTTGGCGGGAGTTCATCAATAGTAATGCCATGCTTGCTGCTCGGAAACCACAAGAATTCAAATTCAGGGTATACTTGCTTCAACTTTGGTTTCACCAAGCATATGAATTGAGAACTGGGGAGGCACCCAATGGAATATTGCCGGGGATGACTGAATCGTTGCAACAATTCAATGATACATATCCCGTGGCTGATTTAGCAGGAATAAATAAAATCCTGGAAGAAACGGTTGAATCATTGGTTCGGAATCTGTACACACCCTTAACTTTGACCAATCTATTAATCTCCGTTCAAGAACTTTTAAAAGGCAAAATTCCAATATCCGTCGCATGAATACTTTTTACATTACTACGCCCATTTATTATGTCAACGATAAACCCCATATTGGTCACGCTTACACAACCATCTTGGCTGATGTACTTACCCGTTTTCATCGCAATGCTGGCGAAGATGTGTTCTTTCTCACCGGCCTTGATGAGCATGGCCAAAAGGTGCAGCAGGCAGCGGAGAATCGGAATGTAGATCCGAAACAACACTGCGATGAAATGGCACCTCGGTTTCTTGAACTTTGGGAAAAGCTCCATATCAAGAATGATGATTTTATCCGCACTACAGAAACACGGCATGTGAAAGTGGTTCAGGAAATCCTTCAACAAGTCTATGATAATGGGGATATTTACGAGGATGAATACGAAGGATTATACTCTGTATCTGAAGAACGATTCATTACAGAAAAAGAAGCCGAGTCGGGTGAATTTCGGGACATTAAAAAGCTGAAGGAAAAGAATTACTTTTTTAAGATGTCCAAATATCAACAGACTCTCATTGATCATATTAACGAGAATACAAAATTCATCCAGCCGGAACACCGGAAGAATGAAGTATTGGGATTTTTAAAACAACCATTGGGTGATCTGTGCATTTCACGTCCAAAGACGCGACTGAATTGGGGCATCGAGCTCCCTTTTGATTCAGATTATGTTACTTATGTCTGGTTCGACGCACTTATCAATTATATAACTGCACCGGGTTTCAATGTGGATGAGGCGACTTTCAACAAATACTGGCCTGCCAATTACCATCTTATCGGAAAAGATATCTTAACCACCCATTCGGTTTATTGGCCCACCATGCTCATGTCCGCGAAGCTTCCTTTACCTCAGGGAATTTTTGCCCACGGATGGTGGCTTAGCGGTGAATCTAAAATGAGCAAATCTCTCGGGAATGTGGTGGATCCATTGGGGTTGATTGAAGAATATGGTGTGGATCCTGTTCGTTATTATCTCATGCGGGAAATGGTTTTAGGTCAAGATGCCAAATTCACCATGGAATCTTTCATCAAGCGTTATAACAGTGATCTGGCAAACGATTTTGGAAATCTATTGAGTCGTGTTTCGAATCTGCTAATAAAGTTTTTTGAAGGAAAAATTCCTGAAACGGACGATGATTCTGATGATGGTATTATGGTAAAAGAAAATGGTATCAAGGTTGTTGATGACGTATGGAATCAGATTGAATCCATGCGCGTAAATGATGCCATTGAAACAACCCTTCAGTACGTACGTAGTGTAAACAAGTATATGGAAACCATGGCACCATGGAAATTGGCTAAGGTTGATTCGGAAGCAGCCGGGAAAGTGCTATTTACTGCCGCAGAAGCGTTACGAATTAGTGCCAAATTATTGGCGCCTGTGATGCCGAATCGAACCCAGATTATTTTAGAAACATTTGGCGCTGAGAATTCCGGTTTAGATTGGGGTGGATTAACAGCAGGAAAAGATTTAAAACGGCATGAAGTTCTATTCCCGAGGATTGATGCTAAGAAACTAGAAAAAGCAAGTCAGCCTGAGAAAAAGAAAGTTGAACCGGACAATGTGATTACGTTTGATGAGTTCCAAAATGTGGAGCTTAAAACAGCTAAAGTTCTGGAAGCTGAAAAAGTAGATGGTGCTGATAAATTATTAAAATTACAGATTGAAGTTGGGAAAGAAAAACGTCAGATTATTTCTGGTATTGCCCAACATTATACACCTGAAGAACTGATTGGGAAAATGATTGTTGTGGTTACAAACCTTAAGCCGGCCATAATTTTTGGAATCGAATCTTACGGTATGCTTTTAGTGGCTTCAAAAGGGAAAAATCTCACCTTGATTACGATTGATGGGGACAAGGTAGCCAGTGGAATGCGAGTCTATTAACTGAGTTTTCCCACGATTCGCCGACCGTGGTATTCCGAGGCGCCGATTGATTCATGTATTTTTTGTAAATTTTGATTTGTAATTCGCCCCGCTGGGATAATAGTCAATTGATCTTTGGCTATTTGAATCATTTTTATTAGAACGTCTTTTCCATCTTCTGCTGTGGTATGGCCACCAGAGGTTAATACACTGGTAACTTCTGGAATCGATTTCAATTTTTCCAATTCGAATAATATGTTTGGCGATTCATCGATCGCTTTGTGAAATGTTACTTTCATTGGATGGGCTCGCTTGGAAAGTCTTGCCGTTGCTTCCACATTAATTTTATTCTGTTGATTCAAAACACCAAGGACCACTTCGGTTACACCCATTAATTTGCATTGGTCAATTTCACTTTCCATTGATATAAGCTCATTCTCAGTATAAACAAAATTACCGCCGCGTGGACGAATCATTGCCTTGACTAGTATGGAAAGGGATGAAATTGTTTTTTGAATCAGATCTGTATCGGGTGTTAGGCCATCTAAATCTAGACGTGAGCAGAGCTCAATTCGATCCGCACCATTCAGTTCTGCGGAAAGAGCTTCCCCTAAAGTTTCGACGCAAGCTTCTTTAATCATGAAGCTATAGACTGGCCGAATTGAATCAAATAGCCATTATTATCAAAAATGGCGAACTCCCGCATACCGTAATCAAAATCCTCCAAGGGGTAACAAGTCTGAGTTTTATCTTTTACGGATGCCCATACAGAATCCACATCATCACTTTTGATATAAATGGAACCGGTGAATTGTGGTTTCTCAAAAGGGATGTGGAAGTTGGGGAGGCAGAACATGATTTCTACATCATCCTTTTTCACTGAGGCCCATTCCAAGGTCGGATTATTGTGGTCACATTCAAAGCCCAAAATATTGCAATAGAATTGTACCGTTTCATCAATCGACTCCGTATAGAACATGGGGGATAAATTTTTCAGTGTCATTTGCTTATCTTAAATACCCAGGCATATTTTGAAGGTGGATTATTTCTAACCTTTTCCGGAATGGTGATGGTAAAACCACCTTTTTTCTTCATCCACTTTATTGAACTCCTGAAGCCGAGCAACGAAACTGTTTTTCCCTTTTCTGGCGAGAATGAATTAAAATCAATTGTAGAAGGCATGGCTTCTCCTTCTTCAGCCAAGTAGATGAAATATTGATTTCCGTCCTTTTGGGTTAGGCAGATTTGTCCTTCTTTATAGGGTAAAAGTGCTTCCGTGCCATAAATGGCTTCATGGTTCACAGCCATCCATTCGCCCATTTCTCCCAGCAAAGCGTAAGCTTCATCATGCCATTTCCCATCTGGGCCGGGGGCCACATTCAGGAGAAGATTCCCACCCTTAGCTACGATATCCACAAGCATGTGGACCAGATTTCGGCCACTCATATATTTAGGATCCGGCACCCACGACCAACCGCCGCCGGAGATTATACATGACTCCCAAGGGTAAGGCAGCGTTTTTTCAGGCACGCGATTTTCTGGTGTAAGGTAATTTTGGTTTTTCCCCGGTACTGCCCGATCTACTACAATTAACCCCGGCTGAACTTTTCGAACTTTTGTCACAAGCTCATCCATGCGTATATCTTGGCTCACAACACGTCGCTTTATAAAACCCGTCTCACTATTGCTCAACATCTTTGCATACCAGTTTTTAATATCTTCGTCGGATTGTTTGGCCACCCATCCGCCATCCAGCCAGAGGATATCCATATCGCCATAATCAGTCATTAATTCCACAATCTGACTATGGGTAAAGTTCACATATTTTTCCCACCGTTCAGGGTAAAGCGCAGGATCATAATTTACATTGCGGTCCGGCGTGGCAAAATTGGGCCACCAGTAATTCGTATGATTCCAGTCCGGTTTTGAGAAGTAAGCACCCGTCCACAATCCCTCTTTCCGGAATGAAGTAAAGATTTCTTTTGCAATGTTGGATTTTGGATGTTTGCTAAACGGAACGGAACGGGAGGTGATTTTGTAGTCCGTATATTTGGAATCGAACATGGAAAATCCATCGTGATGCTTTGTCGTAAATACCACGTATTTCATGCCTGCATTCTTGGCGGCTTTGGCCCATTTATCCGGGTTAAAATGGACAGGATTGAATGTGGTTGCCAGTTTTTCATACTCTTGCTTGTACTGACCATAATCGTCCGGAGTGGTACCTTTTTTGCGCACACACCAGCCTTCATCCTCGGCACAGATGGACCACGATTCCACCACGCCCCACTGGCTGTAAGGCCCCCAATGCATGAGCAGTCCGAATTTCATATTTTGCCACTGGTCCAATTTTTTTAAGACGAGGGGATCGGTTTCTGGCACATAACGCCCTTCATCATGTTGGGCAAAAATAGTGGCGGTTAAAGCAATGAAAAATGGTATTAATTTTATTTTTCGCATGGGTTCTTGTAGTGATATTTGGGAATTGAATATGTCTTTATTGCAATTCAAACTTAGCCATAACTGGATAATGATCTGAAAGTAATCTTGTATTTTCGCCATTATATATATTAGCTGCAGTACACAATTTGGCTAATGACGGACTGGCTAAAATAAAATCAATTCGGCGGCGGTAAGTTTGCAAATCTTGCCTTTGTTTGTATCGGTATTTACCCAAAAGTGCTGGGGTGGGAAAACTGAAACGATCTCTTTTTTTCATTAATAGATAGCAAACATCCACTGTTGGCAATGATAGGAATTCGGCCATGACGCTGAAATCAAATGCATCATTTCGTAAATTGGAATGGCCTTTTTTATTCGATTTTGCACTTTCGCGATGTTGGCTCAATAAAGCTGTTTTTGTTTTCATCGCTTCCTTATCGTGGAGAGAAAGAGCGTTGAAATCCCCGAGGAGTATGAATCTTTCATTAGAAATATTTTGCACTTTTTTCCTGATTATGTCGGCTTCCTTGATTCGAAAATTCACATCTGATGGGGAGAGGTGAACTACGAAAAAATCGACTCCAAATGTTTCCCCATGAAGCATCCCATGCCACATACCGTCTCTTACTTTTTCTTTAAGTTGAATCGGTCTCTTGGATGTGAGTCCTACGGGATATCCATCTGTTTTGAGGAGGATTGAATATTTGTGCCCCCACTCTTTTGCATCAGTTTTTAATTTATCTTCTGTATAGCCACACAATTCCTGAAGAGCCACCACATGGGGATTTTGAGATTTAATCCAAGCCACCGTTTTGTCATGGCGTACGGTATCTTTGCTCCAATCAAATCCATTCCAAATATTATAACTCAGAACTGTAATAGACTGGGCCATCAAAGGAACCATAAAAATAAAAATATAAATGAATCGTCGAATCATTTGTTTATTTCAAACGTGCTTCTGCCACAATATATCCAAAGGCGGACCATTGGTTTCCACTAACGATCGCTTTGAAAAGTTTTTGCGCTTTTTCTTCATTACCATTAATGGAATAATAATTCCCAAGCCCAAAGGCGAGTGTTGTATTATTCAAAGATTGACCCTTCAGAATCTCCGCTTCAAGTTTTTCTGAATCAACTTTTCCTTGGTAAATTTTTAGTATAGTATAATATGAATGGTTCTCAATCAATTTCAAATCATCCTTAATGGTACTCAACAATTCAGCCGATTTCCGATTCAATTCCAAATGGCGATAAATTGCATAAAGCCAATTCGCTGCTGCCACATAGCTATCGGGATTTTCAGCCAATTCGAGACACTTTTCGTAAGCACGGCGCGCCTGATTATAATTCCCCTGGATATAATAAGTGAGTCCCAGGTGGTAATAGATATTGCCTTGAAGTGTAGAAGTGGGAATGCCTAGCGCATTGGGAAGTCCATCCGGTTCTACATCATTGGGCTTTCCTCGTGTAAGACCAACGCCCTTTTTGAAATCCTTGATGGCTAAATCGAAACACCTTGAAGAAATGTAACGGTGGCCCCGGTGGCGATAAAAACGGGCATCTTTGGGATGTTTCATTATGCCTTTCGAATAGATTTCAATGGCATCTGCATAGTTGCCGAGGTAAGCCTCTCGGCGGCCCATCCAGACTAGATTATCTGCATTGGGGTCTTTAGAGAAATTCAGTTTGGCCTCCGCCAGTTTGGTTTCATAAACCGTGCGAGCTTTTTCACTAATATAAATATCCGAAATATTTGTATCGCAGTTTTGACCTAAAAGTGATGAGAATACCGTTATGAGTATAATAGCTAATTTTTTATTCATAGTCATAGTCCTTCTAAAGTTTTTATTAATGTGTCCCAAGAAATTTTAAAGGGCAGTTTGAGGAAGTCGAAATATAAAGAAGTCGATCAATATTAATGGCCTTCTGCAAATTTCTTTAACTGAAATAAATATTTCTATTTTCAAGTGGTTTTTAGTTGAGGAGATTTCGGTTCGACTATTAAAGAATAAATAGTGATTCCTAAGGACAAAATCAAATAAACGCCCATAATGATTGTGGATATTCCGCTTGTTCCAAACCATGAAAAATTCTGGATCCAAATAAAGCCCAATCCCATAATGAATTTAATTATCTCGGTATAAAGTGCAAGATCATTACCATCCAACAATGATGTGTATGCGAAAACATTAATGAATAAAAATAATGCGTATAAAAATATTATTGTCGGCCCGAACTGTGTGCTAATGATGAACAAATGGAACATAAATCCAAAGGTAATAAACATTTGAAGCCATCCCCAAATGATGAGGAGGGGTGAATTCACTGTTTTGTATTTGATTTGTTCCAATGGGTTTTCGATTGTTTTAACTGGATAATTTTGTGCCACATCTTCCGGCCGCCAGCCTGTGGGCATAAACCAGATCCGGATTTTATCCCGCCATTTTTCTGCATGAAAGGCATCCATGATTAACTGCCAAAGATGTTTAAAATTTATGATAATGGGATTCCATGTATTGGCAGGGCGAAGAATGCCATACACTGGTTTTACATCAGCCAACTCCGGCTGGAATGTGCCAAAAAGTTTATCCCAAATAATAAAGATTGCGCTATAATTCTTATCTAAATATTCTGGATTAATACCATGATGAACGCGATGGTGGGAAGGGGTAACAATCACTTTTTCCAGCCAGCCCATTTTATTAATTAAACGGGTGTGATACCAGAATTGAAGGAATAAATGAATGGGCCCTATGACCGCAAAGATGGAAGCGGGAACGCCAAGGATTGCGGCGGGAATCATGAAAATTGCGCCAAATTTAACGGTATCAGAAATAGATTGGCGAAGGGCGCAAGCCAAGTTGAATTCTTCACTGCTGTGATGAATAATGTGGCGATTCCAAAAAATATTGACACGGTGATTTAAGCGATGTAACCAATATCCCGTAAAATCCTGCACAATAAATGCAACGGTAACCGCCGCCCAAACGGGGTCCATTTTATAAATGACTATGTGATCAACCAGCCATGAATAACTGATTATTATAAGACCATATTTAAGCCCATCCCGGACTGTATTGGTGATGCCTGAACTTAAACTGGAAATCATGTCTGCCGGATTGTTTACTTGGATTCCCATTCTTTTAGCCGCAATTATTTCAATCCCAATCAAAATTGAAAAAATGGGTATGGCAACCATGAGTGATGAGATGTAAAAATTCATTATGCTATCGAATTAAGTGCGATTCGGTTTCCCTCACTATCCAGGAATAATGCCATGAATTCATGCTCTTCTGAAATCTGTTTTTTGGTTTGAAGCACTTTGCCGCCTGCTGATTTAACTTTGCTTAATACATCATCCAGGTTTGGATTGGCATCTAAATAGACGACTACACCTGTTGGTCCCGGAGTATAGTGTTCTCCAAAACAAATTGCGCAGCCTACGCCACTATGAGGTAAAATTCCCATTTTTAATGGGCCGGCATCAAAAGAATCAATTTTCATATCATAAATGGTTTCATAGAATTTTTTAGCCCGGTCAAAATCATTGACGGGAATTTCGAACCAGTGGGTCCAATTGCGGTGTATTTCACCACTCATTTGATTGCCTCAATTTTCAGTAACCTAATTAATCCCAAAAGGATGCTTCTTCCTTTAATCCTGTGGTGATTTTTGATTATCTTCATAACCTAATTTAAGCCCTAAAAATAATTAAATATGCTTATCGATACCCATTGCCACCTTTATTACGAAGATTTGAAAAACGACCTAAATGGAGTACTGTCCCGCGCCAATGAACTGGGGGTAACGCGGTTCATCTGTGTTGGAACAAATATTGCCGATTCCAGAGAATGTTTGTCTATTGCGGAAAATAATGAGAATATATATGCTTCGGCAGGTGTTCACCCCCACGATGCCAAGGATGTTTCTGATGGGTATATTGATGATATTTATGAACTCATGGAATACGAAGGTATGATTGCTGTGGGTGAGATGGGCTTAGATTATTTTCGAAATATTTCCAATCCGGATATTCAAAAAAAAGTATTTTGCCAACAAATGGAAGTTGCGCAAGATCTAAATCGGCCTGTGATATTTCATAATAGAGATGCAGATATAGATGTAATTGAAGTTTTGGCAGAATATCCCGATGTGATTGGCGTGGCGCATTGTTTTTCCAGTACATTGGATACGGCAAATGTATTTTTGGAAATGGGGTACTACATATCTTTTTCAGGGAATTTGACTTTCAAAAATAGCCATTTGCCTGAAGTGGCAAAATCCATTCCATTGAATCGACTATTGGTAGAAACTGATTCGCCATATTTGAGTCCTGTGCCTCATCGAGGAAAACCAAACGAACCGGGTAGAACGCGATTCGTGGCGGAAAAATTGGCTGAGATTCATAATATTTCATTTGATGAAATGGCTAATCGTACCACAGAAAATGCAATTGAACTTTTCCGGTTACCCTAACTTGTTTCTCTAAGTTTGCTTGTGGTGAATTTACCGAAAGTGGCGAAATATGAATATCAATAAATCGAGTCAACCAAATTCTTTCCTCCATATTCTGGGAAACAAAAAGGGTAAATTAATGTTAGATACATTTCATTTTTTCCCCTTTCATTTAGTGTTTTGAAAAAATCTCATCCATTCCGTAAAAAGTGGGGACAAAATTTCCTTACCGACACCAACCTCTTGGATCGAATTGTTCGTACCGTTGACCCCCAAGAAAATGATTCTATTTTAGAGATTGGACCCGGAGATGGGTCGCTTACGGAAAAAATATTTCCCAATGTAAAAGAAATGGCTGTCATTGAAATAGATCCCTTGCTTATCAAGCACCTTTCGATCCGATCTGACTTAAAAGGGCTTCAAATCGTTCACGGTGATGTGCTGCTCCAAAATATTGAAGATATCCTCATTTCAAACCCCGTTCGCGTTGTGGGAAATATTCCCTACAACATTACCTCCCCTATTATTTTCTGGCTTATCGAACAATTGGATTTTTGGAATGATGCATTTATCATGATGCAGAAAGAAGTAGGGCAGCGTTTGACAGCCAAAATAGGTACAAAGGAATATAGTCGTCTTTCTATTATTGTTGGTGTTTATCTGGATGTTGAAATGTGTTTCAAAATTCCACCGGATGTTTTTTATCCCAAACCCAAAGTGGACTCTACAATTATCCGATTTACTAAAAAAGAAAAACCAATTGTTTCAGATGATCAATTCATAAAATTCAATAAAATCGTCAAAGCAGCATTCTCAATGCGTAGAAAAATGCTGAGAAATTCCTTGAGTGGTTTTGATATTCCCGATAATATTCGGGAAGAAATTGATTTTACCCGTCGGCCGGAGACGCTTTCGATCGCAGAATTCGCGAAACTTTTAAACTGATTATAAGTTTTATCAATCTCTTGGGTAAGACCCTTTAATAAGTGTAAATTTGCTGACTTTTTCCTCAACAAAAATCGAGGTTTAAACATATGGCTAAAGCAGCAAGAGCAATTAATGAATCCAACCGTAGTCTAAGTCAGTACTTAGAAGAGATCGGCAAATTTGAGCCGCTCCATCCGTCGCGTGAGGTAGAGCTGGCCCAGGCTATCAAAAAGAACGACCGTCTTGCCATGAAGGAACTAGTGGAAGCAAACCTTCGTTTTGTGGTATCCGTGGCTAAGGATTATCAAGGCCAAGGATTGCCCTTGACTGACCTCATTAATGAGGGCAATATGGGCTTAATGAAAGCGGCCGGTCGCTTTGATGAAACGCGGGGATTCAAATTTATATCCTATGCTGTATGGTGGATTAGACAATCTATTTTACAGGCACTAGCTGAACATTCCAGAATTGTACGTTTACCGTTAAACCGGGTTGGAACGATTTCGAAAATCACAAAACAAGCTGAAAAGCTTGAAGCTGAAGTCGAACGTCCACCAAATGAAGAAGAAATCGGGCGTAACCTGGAAATGACCAGTGATGAAGTGATCGATGCCATGCGGATTTCCCGACGGCACCATTCACTGAATGCACCATTTCGTGATGGTGATAAAAACTCTCTTATCGATGTCATTGAAGATGATGGTCAAATCCATCCTGATGAACCGCTCATGGCGGAATCACTGAAGGATGAAATTCGTCAATCATTGGATACATTGAAAGAGCGTGAGCGTCAAGTCATTAAAATGTATTTTGGTATTGAACGTGACTACGCCCTCACCCTGAATGAAATTGGTGAAGAATTTAGTTTAACTCGGGAACGTGTTCGTCAGATTAAAGAAAAGGCTATTCGCCGTCTACGTCACCGCTCGCGAAGTAAATCTTTAAGAACGTATCTAGGCTGATCGAGGGGAGGTGAAATAGATCATGGTTGAAGTTACTGTAAGAAACGGAGAACAACTCGAACGGGCATTACGTCGCTTTAAAAAGAAGTGGGAACGTGCCGGTGTTTTACGTGAAGTCAAACGAAAATCATTCTATATCAAACCAAGCGATGAGCAACGCGCTGCAAAGAAAAAAGCAGTTCGAAGGCGTTTACGTTTTGCGAGGTATGGCAAATAACATTTGTTTGCATGACTTAAAAAATAAAAAAAAGGTTCGGTATTTTACCGAACCTTTTTTGTTGTCCCCTAGGAATACGCATGATAATTCGTAGCATTTCTGGCGTTCGAGGACTCGTCGCCACCCATATTACACCTGATTCTATCAAGGCTTTCGCCCGGGCCTTTCATTCGAAAATTGAATCCGGACTTGTTTTTCTAGGCCGAGACAGTCGACCATCTGGTGACAATTTATTGGACGCTTTTACGGAAGAATTGATTCGTCTGGGGAGGGATGTAATCGTTTGCGGTATTGTACCCACCCCGACTGTACAATTTATGGTAGAAAGATCGGAAGCTGCTGGGGGCATCATAATAACTGCCAGCCATAATCCCATTGAGTGGAACGGATTAAAATTCGTTCGTTTTGATGGTACTTTTTTTCATCCGGAAGAATGTGAAGCATTATTCGAGTTGGTGGATAATGATCAAGAAATCAAAGCTGCTGATCAGCAGGGAATGTTCTTCCCCGATCAAAATTCTATATTAAAACATTCCATAGATATAGTTGAACTTTCATGTATTGATTTAAAAGCAATCAGGAAACGCCAATTTAAAGTGGTCATTGATGCGGTGAATGGCGCTGGTTCCGAAGCACTACCCCTTTTGCTTGAGCACTTAGGATGTGAAGTGATTCAAATTCACTGTGAAGGAAATGGCGAATTCAACCGTGGCACAGAACCACTTCCAGAAAATTTAGTTGACCTTAGCAATGCAGTTATTGAATATGACGCCCATGTAGGGTTTGCCGTAGATCCAGATGCAGATCGATTGGCAGTTGTGAATGAAAAGGGAATTCCTTTAGGTGAAGAATATACCTTGGTGTTAGCAGTTGAAGGCTACATTAAGAATAAACAGACTAAAGAAACTTTTGTAATTAATCTGTCCACTTCTTTGGCACTAGAAAAAATGGCAGAGAAATACGGGTGCACTGTTCTACGGTCTGCGGTTGGTGAAATTAATGTAGTGCAAAAAATGCTGGAGGTTGGTTCAGAACTGGGTGGCGAAGGGAATGGTGGTGTCATCCTTAAAGAAGCCCATTTGGGCCGGGATTCATTGGTGGCCGCCGCAATGGTGTTAAACCGTATGTCCCAGGATGAAAAGCCAATCAGTGCAATTCATGCTGAATTACCTCAATTCCATATTGTAAAAGATAAGATTAATTTGGATGGCATTGATAAAGATGAGGTAATGGAAAAAGCCAAATCTATTTTTACCGATGCAGAAGTAAATACGATTGACGGTGTAAAATTTACATGGGACGATCGTTGGATTCATCTTCGGGGCTCCAATACAGAGCCGATTATGCGGATTTACGCCGAAGGACCAACTGAAGATGATGCACATGAATTGGTGGACAAAATCAGGTCTGAAATTTAAATGAATATTGGTTTAGCGAATAAGTTGGCCAGTCTTATTGACCATACTCTTTTAAAGTCGGACGCTACCGAAGCTGACCATATTCGATTATGTGAAGAAGCAATAGAATGGAATTTTCGCACAGTCTGTGTTTTTCCCCAGTTTGTGGAATTATGTGTCAATGAATTACACCGATCACCAATAGAAGTATGTACTGTGATCGACTTCCCCGGTGGGTTGGGAGATATTGAAAGAAATGTGGATGATGTAAGAATGGTCACTAGTGAAGGCGTTATGGAAATAGATTTTGTAATGGATATGGATGCATTCAGATCAAATAATTATGATAAAGTTGCAGCGGGAATTTATTCTATTGTAGAAGCGGCGGAAGGAAGAATTGTAAAGGTGATTATTGAATCCTGCTTATGGGATGATGGGCAAATAGAAACAGCCTGTGAAATTGTTAAAGAGGCTAAAGCGCAATTTGTAAAAACATCCACAGGATTCTCTAACCATGGCGCAATGACCCAGCATGTAAAACTTATGCGTGAAACAGTGGGCGATTATTTTGGTGTAAAAGCTTCTGGGGGTATTAATACATTTCTGGATGCTTTTGCTATGATTAAAGCTGGTGCAAATAGGATTGGTACCAGCTCAGGAATTAAAATTATGAGAGGCAGTCATGTCAGTTAAAAAAGGACAAGAATTAGAATTAACCATTGAATCGCTTGCTTATGGCGGAAAGGGTGTGGCGCGAGTTGACGACTTTGTCATTTTCGTTAAGAATGCTATTCCTGGACAAAAAGTCCGAGCATTATTATATAGAAAAAGGAAAGGGTTTGGAGAGGCACGGCCCCTAGAAGTTTTATCCGAATCCAAGCATGCAGTTGAACCGCGCTGTCATCACTTCCCAACTTGTGGTGGATGTAAAGTGCAGCAATTGAATTATGATGAACAGGTTGCCCAGAAGAAACAGCAGATTGAAAATATATTCCGCCGTCAGGCTGGGATTGAAAACTTTGAAGTGGATGCTGTCGTTCCTGCGGATCAAATATTTAATTATCGCAATAAAATGGAATTTACTTTTTCAAACAATCGCTGGGTCCTTCACGGTGAACCAGAAGATGTTGAACGTGATTTTGCCTTAGGGATGCATATTCCCAAACGATGGGACAAGATTCTCAATATTGATGAATGTCATATTCAACCTCAATTGGGGAATGAAATAATTAACAAAGCGCGATCTCTTGCCAAAGAATTAAAGTTGAAGCCATATGACCAAAAAACTCATAACGGTTTTTTGCGATATTTGTTAATGCGTTTTGGCCAAAATACCGGCGACATTCTTTTGAATTTAGTAACATCCTACGAAAATGCGGATTTGCTCCAACCCATGGTAAATGGATTAATTGAAGCATTTCCACAAATTACCACAATTGTGAATAATATTAATACGCGGAAGGCTGATGTGGCCTTTGGTGAATATGAATTGCATCTCCATGGAAAGCCCGCTTTAGAAGAGAGGATTGGCGATCTTACATTTGAAATTTCTGCCAATTCATTTTTTCAGACCAATACAGGGATGGCAGAAAAATTATATGAAACTGCCTTGGAAGGTGCTGAACTAAGCGGGGAAGAAGTTGTCTTTGATCTTTATTGCGGTACCGGTTCTATTTCATTGTTTTTGGCGCAAAAGGCCAAAGAAGTTCATGGCTTTGAAGTTATCGTTTCTGCAGTGGAAGACGCTACCCGTAACGCAATTCGAAATGGTGTGGGCAATGCAAAGTTTCATGTGGCTAACCTGGATAATTTCTTCAAGTTTGGTGTGGGTAAAAAATATCCAAAACCGGATGTTATTGTGGTGGATCCACCTCGGGCAGGAATGCATAAATTCATGGCAAATTATTTACCAAAATTTGGAGCGGAGAAAATTGTATATATATCCTGTAATCCAACTACCCAAGCCAGAGATACAGAAATTCTACACATGAATGGCTATAAGCTGAAGCATCTAACCATGGTGGATATGTTTCCCCATACGCCCCACGTTGAGACGGTTGGGATATTTGTAAAACGGTAGGTTAACTACCCCACTGGTGGGTCAGGATCCTTGCCACCATCATCTTCACCGAACCATTGGCCAATTCTGCCGCCAAATGTTTGGCTTAATGCAAATGCAAGGACTAGCCCCACGCCGATAAGAACATAAACGCGATTGCGTTCTATACCATGAACACTATGTGGTATAGTTTCAACCAATTCTGTTTTCATGGCATGAATATGGAGATCTAAATCTTCGGCATAGGAAAGTATTTCATGGCGGTACAGATTTTGCGTCTTACGATTATATCGTACCACTTCTCCTTTTAACATTACCCGGTTGGCATCATCAGAAATATTGGTAAGTTTTGTTACAAATAAATAATCCAATTTTGCTACTTCAGAAAGGTTGGCCAAGTCACCGACAAACGATTCTGAATTGTGGACTAGTATGGTACTTACTGCTTCACGGTGGCTGGCAGTTAAGTCAACGGGATTATGGAATTCATAAAAATTTTGGTTGATTAGCCCCAGCATTTTTTGGCGAACTAGTTTTTTATATCCATCTGGAACATTCTCCAGTTTTTCGCCAATATATCCCACATGAACTTTTCTGGAAGCTTTTTGCGGTGCTGATGCCACCAGTTGAACGGTTAAAAGATTAACCGATAAAAATATGGATATTGGTTTTAGAAATTTTCTCATCAGTTCTCTACTGGAGGTTGACCATTACCACCATTACCCTCTGCCCACACATTAGTTCCCGTAAGGGACATAAAAAGTATCCCCACCAATAATATAGTGCCAAATACCATGGCAACTTGTTTAAGGGAAGCTGGATTTGCAGCTGAAGGAATTGAATCAACCAGTTGAGTTTGAATTACGGTAGCTTCATTGCCCATGCGTTCATAATATTTTAAAACTTCATATCGGTAACTGGATTTTAACTGTGCATTATAGCGGTAGAAATCACCTTGAATCATGATCCGACTTTCATCCGGCGATACATTTTTGAATTTGCCGGCGAATACATATTGAGCGCCTGTTTGATCAGCCACACGCTGAAATTGTGCATCTGCCATATTTAAAAATAATGAATCAACCTGCGCTCTCGCTACTAGTTGGACTTCCTTAACTCGGATAATCTGTTTCGGATTAAGGCCATCAAATATGGCACTCAATTTATTCTGGAGTTCTGTTTCGGCCCAAGGATTTACATTTTCCACTTGGATGCCCGCGTAAGCTACTTTTACAGGATTTTTAGAGGAGTTGACAACTTTTGCCTGGGCCAGTAAAATGGTCCCCGTCAGGATTACAGCGATTGGTTTAATCAATTGTTTCATAGGTTTGAAATTACAGGGGGTTGTATATATGAACAAAAAAAGAAATTTGTCAAGTCTAAATAACTTTCATCCTTTATCAATACTAAATGCCGGAGAAATTGAAAACAATATGTTGTTTAACTTTTAATTTTTTCTGAATAATTCAACAAGTCAATCTCCTAAAGGTTTATTTAAATTACCCTAATGCGTCTGTGGGTTAGAACTTTAATTCGTAATAGTTTTTTTCAGGTCGGCGCCGGGATATTGGTTACAATGGTCCTGGGCGGATTCGTCCTGCAATGGTTAGAACCTGGCGATATTTCTAAAGATGATAACCCATTTTGGTGGGCGATCGTAACCATGACAACAGTGGGATATGGTGACTTTTCACCAGAAACACCGGGGGGTCGTGTATTTGCGGTACTGATCATGTTTATTGGTATTTCTTTGGTTTCCCTGCTCACAGCAACCATTTCATCCATATTTGTAGCTCAAAAAATTCGGGAGGGTAAAGGTTTGGAAAAGTTGAATTTAACCGATCATCTCATCCTTTGCGGTTGGAATCCAAATGGCGAAAGGATGTTGAACTCGATTCAGCAATTGAGCCAAGGAATAAAGAAAGATCTTGTTCTCATTAATGAAATGAATGAAGAAGATGTTACCCAGCTAAAAAATCGCTTTCAGGATATGCGTATTCATTTTGTTTCCGGGGATTTCACCCAAGAAGAAATATTACATCGAGCCAGTGTCACCGATGCAAATACAGTTATTGTATTGCCCAATACTACAGGATCAGAAGTGGCCACTTATGATGAGAAAACGATCTTTGCCACTTTGACGATTAAAAGCATTGATCCGGCCATCCGTGTGGTGGCATACCTATTGGATCGAGAAAACTTGACACACATTAAACGAGCTAATGCAGATGAGGTCGTTGTAGGCGATGATTTCAGCGCCCATATTTTGGCCTCTCATGTGGTCGATCCCGGTGTACCCCAAATTGCTAATCAACTTATTGACAGCAATTCATCTTCACGTTTTAAACGTGTATCCATTCCAACTGAATTTGTTGGTAAATCCTATAATGATCTTTTTAGACACTTTCGTAAAATGGACGGTTCATTATTAATTGGTGTTTTTTCAGAAGATGAAAATCTCGGTATAGGGGCAATCCTGTCTTCCGATGCATCAGCACTAGATGCTTTTATTGAGAGAAAGTTGAAAGAAGGCGGTATCTCTCTCCAGGAAGAAAGCAAAATAAATGTGGTCATCAATCCAGCGGACAATTATACATTAAGCAAAAGTGAACGGGCGATAATAATCCCTTGAGGCAATTATGAATAATGAACAACTAAAGAATTTCCAGATATTTGCCGATCTAAGTGATGATGAACTGAACAAATTTCATCCATCACTAAAAGAAGTAAAAATGGAAAAAGGGCAGCAGTTTATCACCGAAGGTGAAGAGGGAGATTGCATTTACCTACTATTAGCCGGAGAAGTTGAGATTAACCAGGCTTTGACCCTTTCCATGAATAAAGGAGAGTCGGATAATCGTGAAAAAGCTATCTTGAAGCTTTCTAGTGATTTACATCCACAATTTGGTGAAATGTCCTTGTTTAATGATGGCGACCGCCGAACGGCAAACGTTCGGGCAGAAACGCTCTGTTCGCTTGTGAGATTGGATAAAAAAGATTTATACAATATATGCGATGCTAATCCGAATGTTGGATATAAAGTTATGCGAAATCTGGGCCGAATCATTTCAGGGAATTTAGTGAAAGCCAATCAAAATGTATTAAAACTCACCACAGCCTTTTCTTTAATTCTAGAGCGGTGAACTTTTTCCCAGATTTGATTTTTTCACTTTTTAAATAAGATTTTAAATGTCAACGGCACAACTCGATAAATCCTACAATTGGGACAAACTGGAAGATCATTGGTATCAACATTGGTTGGATCAAGGTTATTTTCATGCAGATGAAAATTCTGACAAAGAGCCCTATTCAATTGTCATTCCGCCGCCCAATGTGACGGGCATGCTCACCATGGGACATGTGCTAAACAATACCATTCAGGATGTACTCATTCGCAAAGCTCGGATGGAAGGCAAAAATGCCTGTTGGATTCCCGGTACAGATCATGCTTCTATCGCCACAGAATCCAAAGTGGTAAAAATGCTGGAAGAACAGGGGATTTCTAAAGATAGCCTTACCCGAGAAGAATTCATGGTTCATGCTTGGGAATGGAAAGAGAAATACGGCGGCATCATTATAAATCAGCTTAAGAGATTGGGCTGTTCATGCGATTGGGAACGGGAACGTTTTACCATGGATGATGGCTATTCAAAAGCCGTTCTGGAAGCATTCGTTAAACTCTACGAAAAAGGATTGATATACAAAGGCCACCGATTGGTGAATTGGTGTCCTGTATCAAAATCGGCTATCAGTGATGAAGAAGTTATTCACCAAGAGAAGAATGGAAAGCTTTGGCATTTTCGTTATCCCATAACGGGGAGTGACGATTATTTGGTAGTGGCAACCACTCGCCCTGAAACAATGTTAGGCGATACGGCTGTTGCTGTCCATCCCGACGATGAACGCTATCAATCTTTAATCGGAAAGACTGTTACGCTTCCTTTGGTTGGACGAAAAATTCCAATAATCGCCGACACTTATGTGGATCCTGAATTTGGTACGGGATGCGTCAAAGTAACGCCTGCCCATGACCCCAATGATTTTGCCATGGGTGAACGTCATGACCTTGAATTTATCAATATTATGCATGATGATGCTTCATTGAATTCGGAAGTTCCGAAGCAATACCAGAACCTATCCCGAGAAGAGGGAAGGAAAGCAGTTGTTCGAGACTTGAAATCAGCAGGACTATTAGATAAAATCGAAGATTATACGAATAACATCGGCTTTTCCGAACGGGGCAATGTACCTATCGAATTTTATATGTCTGAACAATGGTACATGAAAATGGATGAATTGGCGAAACCTGCTTTGGATGAGGTAAATTCCGGCCAAATCAAGTTTCATCCCGAACATTGGACAAAAACCTATAACCATTGGATGGAAAATATTAAGGATTGGTGCATCAGTCGCCAGCTTTGGTGGGGCCATCAAATACCAGTGTGGTATCATAATGAAGATTCAAAAAAACTGCATGTTTCAATAGACGGCCCGGAAGATCCTGAAAACTGGACCCAGGATGAAGATGTTTTAGATACATGGTCTTCTTCTTGGCTTTGGCCTTTTGCGGTACATGCATGGCCCCAAGAAGATCAAAATTTAAAAGCTTTTTATCCTACCGATGCATTGGTCACGGGCCCGGACATCATTTTCTTTTGGGTTGCGCGGATGATTATGGCCGGCAATGAATTCTTGGGTGAAATTCCATTTAAGGATGTGTATTTCACATCCATTCTTCGGGATGAGACGGGTAAAAAATTCAGCAAATCTTTAGGGAATTCACCAGACCCATTTGACCTATTTAAAGAATACGGTACTGACGCGACGCGTTTTGGTACGATGCTTATGGCGCCTCAAGGATTAGACGTTCTCTTTTCCAATTCCCGTTTAGAGGTCGGCAGAAACTTTATGAATAAATTGTGGAATGCCTCCCGTTTTGTCCAGATGAATTTGGAAGGAGGTTCAGCGCCAGAGATAGATTTAGATACAGTAGATTTAGATTTACCTGAGCGGTGGATTCTGAGTCAATTGAACCAGACGGCCATAAAGGTCAATCGCCAATTAGATCGATTCCATTTTAACGAAGCGGCCAAAGCCATTTATGAATTTACTTGGAGTGACTTCTGCGACTGGTATATCGAAATAGCCAAAACACGATTTTATGGGGAGGATCCTAAAAAAGCAGATATTTCTCGGGCAGTGGCCGTTCATGTAATTAAAGGAATATTGCGGTTGCTCCATCCATATTCGCCTTTTATTACGGAAGAACTGTGGGCCCATTTCCGGGATGAAAATGATTTAGATTTGATTGTAACATCATGGCTGAATGGAGAACCATCCATAGAAGATAAAGAAGCGGATGGTTCAATGGCATTGTTGAAAGAGATCGTAACAGCTGTTCGCACTATTCGCAGCCGAATGAATGTGCCGCCCGGGAAAAAGGCGGACTTGGTTATCCGAAATGTGAACGGCAATCGAGGGCTGATTGAATCATTTGATGAAATTATTCGAACTTTAGGACGGATTGAAGAAATGACATTGGGGCAGGATTTGGAAAAACCAGATCAATCTGCTACGGCGGTAGTGCAAAAAATGGAGCTATTTGTTCCACTTAAAGGGTTAATAGATTTAGACCAGGAAAATGCACGACTTTCAAAACGGTTGAGTGAGTTGGAAGGCCATCTCACAGGTATCCGAAAAAAACTGTCCAACGAAAGTTTTGTCAGTCGCGCCCCGGCCAATGTGGTTGAATATGAAAAGAAAAAACTAGAAGATATGACAGCGGAATTTGAACTTGTAAAAGCAAACCTGGAAATATTGCAATGAAAAAAATTATCGGAATATTGACCTTGTTATCCTTCATCATGGGACAGTCAAACCATGCCACGATGACACTCTATAAAGATGATTTTGCTCTCATAAAGCAGCCCGTGGCATGGAATATACAACCGGGTGAAACCACCATGTCTTGGGATTTACTCCCCGTAGGAATGATTCAGGATTCACCTTTTTTAACCTTGGATAATGCCGCAGTAAAAATGCAGCGCCTCAACCAGGATGTTTTCCATTTCTCAGAACATCTTCACAATTATCTTGGTGAAACTATTGATATAGAACTAATCAATGGCACCTCTCTTACGGGAACATTAGTTGAGATCGCGGGCAGTACAGTTACCATTACCCGAAAGCGATCCATCATTTCATTTAAACGAGAACGAATTGACTATATTACCCTTCCGGGGAAACTTCAAAATGTCATGTTTAAACCTTCCCTTACGTGGGCAATTAATCCTGAGAAAAGATCCGGCCCTATTCGGGGCAGTCTTATTTATCTTTCCAAAGGATTTGACTGGGACGCCATTTACCGTCTTATCCTGGATGAATCTGGGAGCGGCGCAGAATTCATCGCTGAAGCTTATATTAAGAATAATAGTAACCTGGATTTCTCAAACTTGACCCTGCAATTGGTGGAAGGAAAACTAAAATACAATAGATCAGGTTCATCACCGCAAGTCATGTATAGAGCCATGGCAGCACCACAAGAAGATAGGGGTCCAAAAGAAGAACAGTTGGGTGATTATCATATTTATAACTTGGGTGGTAAAATGAGCATCAATGGAAAAGAAAGTATTACCACGCGATTATATGATCCGGTAAAGGTATCATTCCAAAAAACATATCTTTTTGAAAATGATGAACGGAGCCAGCGAGAAGAACCTTTGGGAATCGAATATCAAATCGCCAATACTGAAAAGAATAATTTAGGCATTCCACTGCCACAGGGGAAGATACAGCTTTACCAGTTGAGCAATAAAGGCGCGATTGAATTTGTGGGTGAAGACGAGATTCGCCAAGTGCCCAAAGGAGCTACAGCTACCATTATTTCTGGACGGGCTTTTGATGTGGTGGGTAAACGCACCGTTTTGAATTACGATCGTCAACGAAAAAGCGAAGAAGGATCTATCAGTATTGAAGTGACCAATACCTTGAATAACAAGATTGAGGTGCGTCTCATTGAACATATTTACGGCGACTGGGTGGTGCGGGATGCATCGGCCAATTACCGCAAAAAAGATGCTTCCACCATTCATTTCCCCATGACCATTCCCGCCAATGGTTCTCAAACTGTGACTTATACTTACCGCAAGGAATGGAATTAAAAAATTGTGCCTGAAAAGGCCATAACTCTTTCCACCTCTCTCCAATCCATTAAAGGCGTCGGCCCCGCCCGGGCGGATGCTTTATCTGCAGTCGGCATTAATACAGTGTCGGATTTGCTTCATTATTATCCTCGCAAGCATTTAGACCGTACTACCGTCACCCCCATTTCTAAACTTAAAAAAGAGATGGAAGCCACTGTTATCGGTAAAGTTGAAGCGGCAGATTTGCGTCGTGGGAAACGGCGACAATATTTCCAGGCCATTTTGTCCGATGGAAAAGGCATGATGAGCCTCACTTGGTTTAATGGCGCTAGTTATATCAAAAAAGCAATCAAGGTGGGAGATCGCCTCGCCGTGAGCGGGAAAGTGGAATTTTTTAACGGTTTCCAGATCGTTCACCCGGAATACGATAAACTAAAAGAAGATGAAGATCCGGTGAATTCTGGATTGGTGATTCCACTCTATTCAATTCCGGCCGAATTGAAAAAGACACGATTGGATAGCCGCGGACTTCGGCGCCTCATTAAGACCATTTCCGATTCGCTTAAGGAAATTCCCGATCATTTTTCGCCTGAATTCAGAAAAGAGAATAGATTAGCTCATATCAATAATGCTCTGCGAAATATCCATTTTGCCGAATCTGAGGACGTGTTGAATGAGGCCATTCATCGGTTAAAATTTGACGAACACTTTTTTCTTCAAATGCTCCTGGCCCTTCGAAAATCATCTTTACAACAAACCGGGACCAAAGCATTGAACAAAATCGGGCCACAAGTGAAACTCATTTCTGACAGTTTAGATTTTGAATTGACCAATGCCCAGAAAAAAGTAATCAAAGAAATCAAGGACGATATGGCCCGGCCATTTTCTATGAATAGACTTTTGCAGGGCGATGTGGGCTCGGGGAAGACCATTGTTTCTGTTTTGGCGGCGGCCATTGCGGTGGCGAATAATGTGCAAGTAGCGGTCATGGCGCCCACGGAAATTTTAGCCCATCAACATTTGGCATCATTTAAAAAGCACGCAGAAACGGCCCATATGACTTGTGCCATTCTCGTTGGTGGTACGCCTGCGAAAGAACGGCGAGCTATTCTTGATGGTTTAGCCGAGGGGCGGATTGATATTATTATCGGCACCCATGCCCTGATTCAAAAGGATGTAAAATTTAAAGAATTGGGTTTGGTCATTGTGGATGAACAGCACCGTTTTGGCGTCCTCCAACGGGGCGACCTTACATCAAAAGGACTGAATCCCCATCTCTTGGCCATGACTGCCACACCCATTCCAAGAACGTTGGCAATTACGTACCACGGGGATATGGATTTATCCATTATTGATGAAATGCCAAAGAATCGTATTCCTATTGTGACAAAAGTGGTGGAGGAACAACGACTGAAAAAAGTATACAATTTTATGAAAGATGAAGTGGCTGCTGGACGTCAGTGTATGGTGGTTTATCCATTGGTGGAGGAGACGGAAAAATCCGATTTAGCCGCCGCAGTAGAAATGCACGCCAATCTTTCTGAAAAAATATTCCCGAATCTAAAAGTAGGACTCATTCACGGGCGCATGAAAAAAGATGATAAAGATTCTGTCATGGATGCTTATGCCCGGAATGAAATTCATATATTGATTTCTACTACGGTGATCGAAGTGGGTATCGATATTCCCAATGCTACGGTAATGCTTATCGAGCATGCGGACCGGTTTGGTTTGACTCAACTCCATCAACTGCGGGGCCGTGTGGGTAGAGGGAGTGAAAAAAGTTACTGCATTCTCGTCCGCAGGAATTTTACTAACAATTCGAAAAAGCGTCTGCGGATAATGGAATCCACCAACGACGGTTTCGTGATTTCAGATGAAGATTTAAAAATCCGCGGACCAGGGGAATTCTTTGGGATTCGCCAAAGTGGATTCTTAAAATATAAAATTGCGGATATGGTGACTGATGGCCCCATATTGCGAAAAGCACGCCAAGCCGCTTTTGAGTTGGTGAAAGCTGATCCGAATTTAAATCAGCCGAAGCATGAATTGATTCGCATGCGATTCATGGCGGAATATCAGGATAAACTTGAGCGGGTGAATATTTCCTGATAATCTATAGAATATTCGATATATAACTGTATATGATGTATTTTCCCCGGCTGTTTTTGTCAGTATATGAAACATTTACACCGAATTTGAATTAAAGCCACTCAAGAGGAATATCATGGCCGAAGAACAATTAAAAAAAGAAGATCAATTATTTATTCATCTAGTGAACACATTCGTGCAGAGCGCGTGGATATCACTGGGAAAAGTTAAAAATCCTGTCACTGATACTTTAGACCGAAACTTAGAACAGGCTACCTATTATATTGACCTTTTGGATATGCTCCAGACAAAAATGAAGGGCAACCTCAGCGAATGGGAAGAGCAATATATTATCCATAGCTTGAGCGAATTAAAACTGAATTTCATCGACGAACAGAAAAAGGGCAGCGAGGGCGCTGCACAATCTGATGAGTCTGGAGAAACCAGTGATGCACAGGTGACTGAAGAGCAGAAGCCAGAAACTTCTGAAAAAGCTGAGAAAAAACCCAAAGCCAAAAATGAGACGAAGTCTCCCAAAGTGAAGAAGAAAGAGACGAAGTCTCAAAAAGAGAAGAAAGACTAACACTTGATCCATTCTGATTATATAAAACTCAATCGCATTTTCGCCGGGCTTGCTCTGGCGATCTCATTTTTGGTCTATTTGCTCACCATGGCCGACACCGTTCCTTATTGGGATTCGGGTGAATTTATTGCTACATCCTATATCTTGGGCGTGCCCCATCCTCCGGGAAGTCCATTATACCTTATTATTGCCCGCGTTTTTTCAATGATTCCTTTTAACCCGGATATTGCCTTTCGTGTGAATTTGATTTCGCCCGTTGTAAGTGCTTTGGCGGTAATGTATTTATATCTCTCCACTGTGAAATTGATCTCCAATTACCGCGGTAAAATCCAAACCCAAATGGATGCTATTATTACCTTTGGCGGATCGCTGGTTGGGGCTCTCACATTTGCCTTCACAGACTCCCATTGGTTCAATGCGGTAGAAGCGGAGGTCTATGGATTCTCTACATTTTTTACAGCTATTGTGGTGTGGCTTATCCTCCACTGGGCCGAGCGAGCGGACGACAAAGGGAATGAACGCTATATCCTGATTATTGCTTATATGATTGGTCTTGCTACGGGGGTTCATTTGTTGAACCTATTGGCGTTGCCATTTATTGCACTCATTATTTATTTCCGGAAATATAAATTTTCTTACAAAGGATTTCTCATTACATCCGCCATTACGGGTATTGTGTACTTGATAATCAATGCTGGCATTATTAACGGTATGCCAAAACTGGTGGATACTGTTGGATTGAATTTGGTCATTGTCCTTAGTCTTATAATTGTCGGTAGTATGGTTGCTGCCATTATTAAGAAAAAATTCCAATACGCTTTAGCGCTCACTTCTATCGTCCTCATATTAATCGGTTATTCCAGTTACGCCACCATATTTATCCGCTCAGGACAAAATCCTGCCATCAATGAAAATGATCCATCGACTGTCTCCCGAGCTATCGCTTATATGGAGAGAGAGCAGTATGGTCAAATGTTTCAGTTCCCCCGGCGATATACAGGCTTGCCACCGAAACATGAAGCTGTAGGGCGTCCTGCCAACGGCCGGGAATACACATCCTCACAGGAACGGGAATACAAATCTTACCGACCGGATAAACAGTGGAATTATTTCTGGAGTTATCAGGTTAAAAAAATGTATTGGCGGTATTTTCTTTGGCAATTTGCCGGACGAGGCCCTAGCACCGATGAATGGGTAACGGCTTATGGTGCCAATACCAAAGAAGATGGCGTTGATTGGTTTCAGTTTGGATTTCCGTTGGCTTTTCTCTTTGGACTTTGGGGCATGTTTTACCATTTTCAGCGGGATCGAGAGCAAGCATTTACTGTATTTAGTCTATTTCTCATGATGGGTTTGGCCATTATCATTTTTGTAAACCAGGATAATCCTCAACCGCGGGAACGGGATTATTCCTATGTGGGCAGTTTTTTCGCTTTTTCCATTTGGATCAGTATTGCTGTGGCGGCCCTAGGGGATAAGCTACATGCTATTTTTAAAGATAAACCAGCGGCAAAAAATGCAGTAATCGGCACCATGGCAGTGTTGCTTTTAGCGATGCCAGGCATGATGTTAAAAGCCAATTATCACGAACACGATCGTTCTGATAATCGTTTAGCTTGGGATTACAGTTACAATATTTTACAATCCTGCGAACCGAATGCGATTTTATTTACCAACGGAGATAATGACACATTTCCATTATGGTATTTGCAGGAGGTAGAAGGTGTGCGAACGGATATTACCGTAGCAAATCTTAGTCTTCTCAATACAGAATGGTATATTAGACAATTGCGTGACACCCGTCGTGGTCAAGTGGATCAAGATGGTCGTGAGTTGGAACGATTCATTAATATGTCTGACACTCAAGTAATGGATATTTCTTCCGGGCTTCAGCCATGGAAACCGCGAAATGTAAAAATTGCAGCGCCGAAATCTGGCAAAAATTCAGAAGGCTTTATTGAGTGGAAAGTGAACCCCACTTTTGCTGGTGCGGCCCTTATGGTTAAAGATATGATGATTTTAAAGATTATCAGTGACTCTCAATGGAAATACCCCATTTATTTTGCAGTAACCGTCCCCGGATCTAACCGTCTTGATTTAGAACCCTTTTTAGAAATGGAAGGATTGGTTTATCGCCTAAGGCCTCACAACGTGGATGGCCGTAATCCCATCAATGAAGAAAGAATGTGGACCAACCTTATGTCCGGGTTCAATTCTGAAATCTGGGAGCAAGATATTGAAGCGGCGGAATGGAATGAAAAAGAAAATATAATTTGGTCCAAACAATATATGCCAGGATACCTTTTCAGAAACTTAGGTAGGGAGGATGTATTTTATTTTCCCACCACCAATATTCGTCTGTTGCAGAATCTACGTAGTGCTTACATGCAGTTGGCCGCTTATCATTACATGGCATTTAAAGATAATGAGCGATCAGATGAGGATAAAGCCGAAATTCATCGTACCAAAGCATTACAGGTTATGACAAAAATGCAAGACAATATTCCTGAAAAAACAATTCGATATGACTCCAAGGACCTCTATTACCAAGTAGGGCGACTATTTGGCGAGTTGGGAAACAAGGATGAATTGCGACGAATAATCGATAATCTCATGATCCGCAATGATATAGATATCCGTGATCGATTGGATTTTGGTCAAGTCTATATTTCTCAACTAGATTCATTCGAAATGGGGCGAACTATTTTTGAAGGACTTTATGCCGATTTTAAAGAAATAGAAAGTGGCGATCGTCTGGCCACCCAAAAAGAAATGGAAGAATGGCGAAAGAGTTTCACCCAAATTGTTTCCTCACTTGTTTTTACATATAAACAATTGGATATGCGGCCTAAAGCAGAATTGGTTCTTGCCGATTGGTTGGATAAAAATCCCAACGATCCTGTAGCACAAAAATTGATGGAAGACTTGACGAAGGAAGAAGTAAGAGGTAAGAAGTAGGAAGGCATAGGGTGCGAGATTGTACGACATAATAAAATTGCCTTTTTCCTTTTTCCTTTTATTGTCAAATAATGTATAATCCTTTAGTCTCGGTAATCATTCCCCATTGGAACGGGATTGAGGTTTTGTCCGAATGTTTGGAATCTCTGGTTCAAACGAGATATCCAAATTTTGAAATTATTGTGGTGGATAATGCTTCCACTGACGGCAGCCCGGACTGGGTAAGCCTGAACTTTCCCCAAGTCAAATTAATAGAGAATGACCAAAACTATGGTTATGCCGGTGGCTGTAATCGTGGTGCCAAAGTAGCCAACGGTGACTATTTAGTATTCTTAAATAATGATACAATTCAAGATCATCATTGGTTGGATGGATTGGTTGACTTTATGAATCTCAATCAGGATGTGGCAGCGGTTCAGCCTAAAATATTAAACTATTTTGAACGGGATATTTTTGACTATGCCGGCGGTGCCGGTGGTTGGATAGATGTATTGGGTTTTCCCTTTGCCCGGGGTCGCGTATTTTTTGAACGGGAAAAAGATGAAGGGCAATACGATAGAATGCGTCCGATATTTTGGGCCAGCGGTACCGCTATCATGGTACGGAAATCTGATTTTGAATCGGCAAGTGGATTTGATGAAACATTTTTCGCCCATCAGGAAGAGATTGATTTATGCTGGAAGTTTCGCCTCATGGGGAAAGAAACCTGGGCTATTCCAAGTTCCGTGGTATATCACAAAAATGCCGTAACGCTGCCCATGTTCTCTCGGCAAAAACAATATTTGAATCATCGTAATTCACTGCTCATGGTTTTGTCTAATTACAGTCTACCCCTCACCTTATATATTACACCAATTCGTTTAGCGTTGGAGTTTGTGGCCTTGGCTTATTCACTAGTTCGCCTGGATATGAATCACTTTTTCGGCATCATTCAATCTTTATTGTGGATTATTACTCATCCCCATCTCATTTGGAAACGACGCAGACTTGTAAAAAAGATTCGCGTGGTAAAAGATAAAAAAGTTTTGCCCTGGTTATATTGGGGCAGTGTGGTCTTTGATTATTACATACGAGGCAAGAAACGATCGTCGGAGATTGTAAAAGAATAAGTTACTTTTTTATATCCCTTAAATATATCATTTTATTTTCCGGGTCAATATCGGCCAAATATCGCAGTGATTCATCTTGGCCCAATATAGTTAACCTATGGCTGATATCTTTAGTATGAGCTTTTAGAAAATACTGCATCCGTCCCACGGGAAAGCCGTATGCTACTTTTTTCAGCCCATCCATCATTAAGCCAAATTCCTTTAAGGCTGCATCGGGTTTGCCTTGATCAAATAGATCCATGGCCACATAGTAAGCAAAGCGAGCTTCTCGAAGACCTTTGTTTCCCGTTACTTCTTTTAGTAATTGTACACGAGAGGACCATCCTTTGGGAAAGTCAGAAGCAATCCCCCGGAGTGCAATCTCCCGCGCTTGATCGTAAGCATGGTTGCCGCCGTAAAATTCGTAAGTATCCATATACCCTGCCATTACCGCATAAGCGTAATAGGCAAGGAAGGAGCCCAGTGGATCAAAAATAACAGGGTCAAAATGGATGGCGCCCCCTGAACTAAAATAGAATTGAAGTGATTTATCAAAATACCGTAGATCCATTCCATCAGAAATCAATACTTGGGCATGGAATGTTTTAAGTCCCCCTTTTTGTGCCATACCCTGAAAAGCGAATGAAATGTGAAGTGGAATTTTGAGCCCCGAGAAATCGTCATCCCAGATACGTCCTGAATAAAAACGTGTTATTTCATCCCTGAGGGAAGATAACTCCTGTCTTTCGTTATCCCGAAGAAGACGGTCGTCGATGGTTACTTCAACTTTGCCAAATTGGGCCAAAACCATAGTCGTGGCGATGATGAGTGAGATTAGAATTCTCATGGCAAGAAAGTAAGGGAATTCTGACATCAAAAAAAGGGTCATCCTTAGAGACGTATAGCAATACGTCTCACCAATAATTTGTGTTAAATTTTACAATGGCAAATATTCAGTATTTACTCGACAGCCAGCCGGAGCCAAAATATATTCTAAAAGAAATTGGTGAGATTGCGGCTGCCAACAATAGAGAAGTGTATGTGGTGGGTGGTGTCGTCCGTGATCTATTCCTCGATCGAAAACTAAAAGAAATTGATGTGATGGTGGTGGGCGACGGGATTGAATTTGCCAATCTTATTGCCAAAAAAATGGGCATTAAAAAAGTAATTTCCTTTCCACGTTTTTCCACAGCCCATATTCCATCGAAGCCAATTCCGATTGAGGTGGCTGCCGCTCGCGAAGAATCCTACGAATCAGATTCTCGCAAACCATCAAAGGTAGTTTATACTGACTTGAAGGGTGACTTACTCCGTCGTGATTTTACGGTGAATGCCATGGCCATGAGTTTGGCGCCGCAAGATTTTGGTGAATTACACGACCCACACAATGGTGTTCGTGATCTAATGGCAAAACATTTGGTCACGCCATTGGATCCGGATGATACATTTTCCGAAGATCCATTGCGAATGATGCGGGGTGCTTATTTTGCTTCCGGATTGGGCATGCATATCGATGATAAGTGTTTTGATTCAATGCAGCGTCAGGCCGAGCGGATTCAAATTGTATCCCAAGAGCGTATTACCACAGAATTTTGCAAAATTCTTGCCACCGATAAACCATCGGTTGGATTGAACATTCTTCAAAAAACAGGATTAATGAAACATATATTTCCTGAGATTCATGTGATGTATGGCATGGATCAAACGGGTGAATGGCATCATAAAGATATTTTTTATCACACCATGCAGGTGGTGGATAATGCGGCAAAATTATCGGATAAAATGGAAGTTCGGTTTGCGGCCCTTGTCCATGATATTGCGAAACCAAACACCCGTCGAATTGATAAAAAAAAGGGATATACTTTCCACGGTCATGATGCGGTGGGTGAACGGATGCTCAATAAAGTGGGCAAACGGATGAAACTATCCAACGAATTAAAGGAGTACCTCAAAAAACTGACACTCCTTCATTTGCGTCCCATTGCATTGGCGAAGAAAGAAATTACCGATTCTGCCATTCGCCGAGTTATGGTAGCCGCCGGGGAGGATATCGATGATCTGCTCACTTTATGTCGAGCGGACATCACGACCAAAAACCCTCATAAAGTTAGTAAGTATATTGGGAATTTTGAGCGGGTCGAAACCAATATGAAGGATGTAAATGAACGTGATGCTTTTAAATCATTTCAATCTCCTGTTCGGGGAGAAGAAATCATGAAAGTCTGTGGATTGAAAGAAGGTCGTGCTGTTGGTCAAATTAAAATAGCCATAGAAGAAGCAATCCTCGATGGTGAAATAGATAATACCCATGAAGCAGCCTTGGCATATTTTATGACAGTAAAAGATGATATTATTTCTGGAATTAATGGAGAAAAGGGTTAACTACTTGGGTTGGTTATGAAAAAATATTATTTACTACATTATATCTTATTATCTGCCATATTATGGGGACAAAATATTTCAGGAACCATAAAGGACCGGATTACACGAGTATCACTTAGCGGAGTAAATATCACGGCTGAGAATTCTGATTATGGTGTTTCCAGTGATGCGTCCGGGAACTATATCTTGGACGTGTCTTCATTTGACCAAGATCAAATCGTCAAATTTCAACATATAGGATACGAGCAACTATCCGTAAGAATAAATGTCCTATTTAAATCGCCCAATGTTGTAATGAAACCCAGAGTCCTTCAATTTGATCCGATTGAAACTTCCGGCGATAAACGTAAACCATCCATAGAAAAAGATCTCCCCCAGTCTGTTTCTATTATTAATTCCGAAACATTTGAGTTGCGAGGATTTACCGATGCAGGTGATCTTTTGGCAACGGATCAAAGCGTCCAGATCGAGGAGTCCCTTAGCGGTAGAAAGACTATATCCATTCGTGCTGGGAATGCAGATGATGTCTTGATTCTATATAATGGTTTTCGCCTCAACCGTTCATTCGATAATGTTTTTGATTTGTCTCTGATCGATATGCAAAATATTGAACAAATTGAAATTGTAAAAGGTGGTCATTCTGTTCTATATGGTCCCGATGCATTTTCTGGTGTGGTGAATATTGTCCCCAAAAACTCAAAAGATAAATGGGTCAAGTTTTCTCAGCAGTTTGGCAGTTATCAATCTGGATTTTGGAATGTAAATGGTCAACTTCAATTTGGGGAAACATTTATTTCTTTAAATCGAAAACGGGGTACTTACACCCGATTGTTTGAAAACCTTGAAGTGGAAAATGACGGGCTAGTTTCCGGTTTAACTCACACGTCAGCCGATATAAACCAAAAGTTTAAACATCATTGGTTTTATGGCGATTTGGATATCAACATGACCAAGGATTTACAATCATTTGATAATAACAGGGATAACAATTCAATTAATTCCACCAATCAAATGATAGCCCTTCGATATAATGGGGTTATAGGCCCCTTAGGTGAGGTGGAATTTGGATTTGGTAATCATGATTTACAGGAAATTCAGGGATTGAACAATGTGTCAGGAATGATCATGCGCAATTTAGATCATAATGCCAAAAAATTTGAATCCAGAAAATATATCAATTTGAACCAAGTGGAATTAATGTTCAGCGCCCAAATGGAAGAATCTGTGCTAAGGTTTTGGGATGACAGGGCCATGAATAATGTGAACCAAATTGGCCTAAAAGGGGCAGATCTCAACCGCAGTCAAATGGGTTTTGCCAGTGTTATTAAATTGCATAGTAAGGGGGACGATGAAGGTCATTGGCTTACCGATTTAGATTTAAGCATCAGACAGGATGTGGTAAAAGATAGTAAGTCACGATTAATATTTCGCAAGGATCATCAAGGGGAAAATGACGGTAAAGCATTCTTGAATTTCGGAGAAAATGATTGGAAAAATACTATAGTAAAAGTGTCAACTATTGCGTCGAGAAGGCAGCTAAACCAGACAATGGGTTTTTGGATGACTACCGGTTCTAATATGAAATTCCCCACATTACAACAGCAAATAAGTTTGACAGAAAGCGACTCTGGGAAAACATTTTCATTATTTCCTGAAAAAATGAAATCCCTCGAATTGGGTTTTAGTATCGTCAGTAAACAGGAACAATTAGAAAATATAGATCAATTGGAATTTCAAGGCAGTTTTTTTAAAAATGATTATATAAACAAAATGCGCGTTACTTATTTGTTGGGGTTGCCGGTTGGGTTCTACGAGAATATAGAATTTGCCCAGATGAGCGGTTTTGAAGGAAAGTTTAAGGTTAAAGGGTACAATCAACATTTGATTGGTGAGGTGGGTTTTTCGAAATATAATATTTCAGACATGAGCGTTTTTCCATTTAAATCTGCATCAAAAATAACTGGAGCAGCAACAGGGAACTGGAAATTTATTTCTATCAGTTATCGATGGTTTAGTGAGGGAGAGCAGGTTGGTTTAATCCTCATGCCGGACAAGAATTTTGCGGAAATTGAATTACCACCTTTTTCAAATTATGATTTAAGCATTACTCTAAAGGCCAAGGTAGGACGGCTTAAAGGTCAGTTGAGTTATGCCGGTAGAAATCTAAAGAAAAATGAGACAACTTTAGGTGGACTTCTTTTGCGGGATACACGTAGATATATCACCTTTAACCTTGCGCTATAAAGGGTAGTCTATGAAAAGCAAAATTTTAAAATCAATATTTTTATGGTTATTTTTTGTTATTGCTTGTGAGGATAATCCTTTCTTTGGAGAAGATACAATTCCCGAAAGATTTATTTCTGGAAAGGTGTTGTTAGATAAATCAAATTTTCATGATGGAATTTTTATATGGTTAGAAGGAACTGATATTAAGTCGAGAACAGATAATGAGGGAAATTTTACGCTCAATCTTCCGGCTGGAAGTAGTCCCAATAGCGGCGGGATTGGCGATGGTATTTATTCGTTATATTTTTTTATAGGAAATTATGCATTAAATAAGGTAGAAATTGAATTTGTGAATGGTAAGGTCGTACCGGATATACAAATTATATCAAGCAAAGGGGTATTGTATAATGATGTTACTTTATCACGATTGTTTGAATTGGAAACTATAGTATCGAAGAAAGAAGATATAGACGAAAATACTGGTGATAGGTATCCCTTTTTACTTTTCGATATTTATTTAAAACCAGATGTTGCGAATATATTTATTTATTCTAAACGAATTGTAAAGAGGGATACAACAATACATACGGGGTTGCTTCTATTAAATTCCCAATCTAATGAAATGATAAAAATTATTGATATTAATGAGGCGAAAATTATGAGAGGAGGGATTATTCGTCCCTCCGATCACTGGGAAATAAAATTTCCACTTAATTCAAATTTCTTGGCTATTGGTGAATATAAAATTATACCTTTTATTGTTGTTGATCATAAAAATTTACCCAATGGAATTATGAAGGCAATTGGATCAAATATTGATTATTTTAATGAATCCTATAAATTTTATCCTTTTAAACGAACGGGAGGTAAACTGGTAATTCAATAAAATATATCGAAAAACAATAAATATTTATTGATAATTATAATCTATATGTGCTAATATCGGCCCCGTTAATTAAAGGATTAGGGCAATGTCGGAGCATCGTGTTTATTTATTTATTAAAATTACAGACGGGTTAATTACCGCAATCACCACATTGTTGGCGCTATATATTGGCTATCGATTTTTAATGTTGTTGGCAGGGCCTGTATTTGGAATTACAGATCAGACTACAAAATTACTTTATCCGGTTCATTTTAATGTAGAAGAAGAAGGTGTCGCGGAATTTTCAGGTCGAGAATTACCAGTTAAGATTGCAAAAGCAAAAGCATTCGCTCTTATTGAATCTCCCACGCCGGAATGGTTATTAATTCCCGTAAAACTGATAAGATTTAGTATTTTTGGGTTTATCATTTGGATATTATTATTGCTAAGACAACTGGTAAGATCTGTAAAAAAGGGTGATCCTTTTAATATGAAAAATGGAAACAGGCTACGGTGGATCGGTTTTTCTATACTTATAATCGGTATTTTTGATTTTTTCCATGATATTTTACTGAACATTTTTATTACGCCAAGACTTTCGTTTGAATCAATTATTCCTAAATCAACAATCCATTTTAATTTGAGTCTTCTATTGGTGGCCATGATCATTATTGTAATTGGTGAAGCATTTCGTATTGGGGCAGAGATGAAAGAAGAGCAGGAGCTCACAGTTTAATGGGCATTCGCATTAATCTTGATGTAATGATGGCGAAATCTAAGATTTCTCTTGGTGATTTGGCTGAAAGAGTGGGCATTACGCAGGCAAATTTGTCTATTTTGAAAACAGAAAAAGCGAAAGCGGTCCGATTTTCTACGTTAGAAAAAATATGTAAAGAATTGGGCTGTCAACCGGGGGACATCCTAGAATATGAAACGGATGGAAAAAATATAAATGTCTGACAACCAAAGAAACTTTTTTGAGTCTAAGGCATCAAACGTCTTAGATATTTTGATAATAAGGGCAGGAGAATAACATGTTTGGCACAATGATTAATGTGATCACCGCTCCCGGTGAAACCATGGAAACTATTGTTAGAGAATTTGATTGGAAAAAGGCTTTAATGCCGATTGCTTTACTCATGGGTTTGGCAGTTGCTTCCGGGTTTATTTTGCAGGAATTAATTGCAGATATGCAATGGGAACAGATAGAAAAAAGCATTGAAGGAAATTCCCAAATTCCTGAAGAGAATAAAGAGCAATTTCTATCTGAACGCTACGACAGTATTTATTCTAAAACAGGTGCAGGTGCTATTTTTACTTTCTTAAGTATGGCCATTTCATGGCCCATTAGAATTGCATTTTGGTCCTTATTTGTCATGTTAACAGCCAATTTGTTTTTAGGGGGCGGGGGAAAATATGGACAGATGTTTACCATCAGTGCATTCGCCTATTTACCATCGGTGGTTGAATATATCATCAAAACACCGATTCAATTCATCACCGATAATATTATGATATTTACCGGGTTAGGTGTTTTAGGGATTGGGGAACAGGGTGACTTCATTAACAGTTTTTTAGCCGGGGTAGATATATTTGCATTTTGGCGTGTCTTTATAGTAGCTGTGGGCGTGGGTATCCTGTATAATAAATCAACCAAAACCGCTTTAGCAACAATGACAGCTTTATGGATATTTGGATTGATAGTTTTTGCCGGAATTGGTGCTGGTGCCAAAGGCATCTTTGGATAAGAAAGGATTTGATTATTATTAAACGAATTTTAATTCTGATACCCTTTGCATTAGGGTTCAATCAAACTTATTCTCTGAAAGAAGCGATTGAAATCGCATTGGAGAATAAGGAATCTCTCAAGGCATCTGCCATGGACTTGGAATCGTCCAGACAAGGTGTCAAAGGGTCATATAGTAGTATTTTGCCCTCACTCCGGTTTTCGGGAAACATGAGTAAGTCCATGTTTCCCGAACGAACCGGAGGATCTTATGATCCTGTTTCGGGAGAAATCACCTTGGATAAAATCAACAGTCAAATATCAGCCTCTTCCAACATTTCCTTTTCACAGAATATCTATGATGGGGGTGTGTGGTGGAATACCATTAAGCAGGCCAGAAACAGCTATCGCATTACTGCAGAATTCGATCGTCAATTAAAAACCAATATTATTCGTAATGTGCATTCGGCCTATTTCAATTACTTAAAAGCATCCCAATTAATGGATGTGGCTCGATCCAATCTTATGAGTTCCCAGCAGCAGTTAGCCCTGGCAGAACAAAAATACAAATTAGGATCAGCCAAAAAAACGGATTTTCTCAAAGCAGAAGTTCGGTTCGGGCAAGCAAGGGTAGACGTAGTGAATAATGATGCGGCAGTTCAAAACGCTTATCGATCTTTAAAAAATGCAATGGGTTTAATTGGCGCCAACCGTGATTTTGGAATTGAAGAAGTAGAAATACCTCTAGAAATCATTCCTGAATTTGAAACAGGGTTTGGACTCATTCAAAAATTCAATCCCAGTGTAAAGGCAAAACAATACCAAATCACCGGGGCAGAACTCAATGAAAAAATTGCTAAAGGATCCCGCTTGCCCACTATCAGTGCGAATGCTAGCATGTCCGGAAGTTCCGATAATTTTGGTGATGCTGTATCAAACAGTTACAATGATCAAAAAAGGACGAGTACGGGATTGTCCATATCTATCCCAATTTTTTCCGGTAACAGTATATCCACTCGAATTCAAAAAGCAAAAATTGTTGTGGATAAAACAGAATCGGAATATTTAACTCAACTTCAAGATTTAGCTGTTCAGCTTCAGGGTATTGTAGATCAGTTAAATAATTACCAGGAAATTATACCAATCAATGAAACGGTCCTTGTTTCAGCTGAAGAAGACTTGAAACTGGCCCAAATGCGCTATACGCAAGGGTCAACAACAATTTTAGAAGTTCTAGATTCCCAAGTATCTGTGGTGCGAGCACGGTCATCTCTGATCCGCTCCAAGTATGATGCCTACATTGTACAGGCCAACTTGAAAGCTTTATTGGGAACGCTGGATTCAAAAAAACAATAATTTAGAGGAGAGAACTGTGGCAAAATCAAAATTAACTAAAAATAAAAAATGGCTCATCTTTGGCGGGGGAGGTGTCCTGATGATTGTCATGATTGTTGCCAGCTTAGGCAAGGACGATACAGATGCCATTAAAGTAGAAACAGAAAAAGTGAGTCTCCAAACGGTAATTCATAAAGTGAATGCCAGTGGAAAGATTAAACCGGAAACAGAAGTGAAAATTTCTGCCACCTCATCCGCTTGGATTGATACCATCACAGTAAATGAAGGCGACCATGTTGTTAAAGGTCAGCATTTGATTACATTAGATCGGAAGCAGCTTTTGGCCAATTACAATTCCACAGCTTCATCTGTTCGGTCTGCAGAAGCGCGGGTGAAACAAGAATCTGCATCGAAAAATCGTGTGGAAACCATGTATGAACAAAATCTAGCATCTGACCAGGAATTGGAAGCGGTTCAAGCATCCTATCAAATTGCTAAAAGCTCTTTGGAGCAGGCCAAGTCCTCTCTGGAATCAAGGAAAGACGATTTGGATAAGGCCCGCATCGAGGCACCCCAAGACGGTATTGTGACCGCGGTGAATAAGGAAATAGGCGAAATGGCCGTGGGTGGTATGTTTCAGGCAGAAATACTTATGATCATTGCTGACCTGAATCGCATGGAAGTCATCGTTGATGTGAATGAAAATGACGTCGTTTCTGTATCTATAGGAGATACAACAGAAATTGAAATTGACGCTTTCCAGGATACATTATTTTTTGGTGTTGTGAGTGAAATCGCTCATATGGCCCAAACATCAGCTATGAGTTCCGCTGAACAGGTAACAAATTTTGAAGTCAAGATTCGCATTATTGATGTACCGGATGGGATACGCCCGGGAATGAGCGCTACCGCTAATATTATTACAGATAAGAAAGATAATGTTTTGGCTATTCCGATTCAGAGTTTGACTGTCCGCCCCGAAGGGTCTGAAAAAATGAGTTATGGTAAAGGAAAAGGTTCGGATAAAAAAGATGGGCCAAAAAAGCCGAAAGCGAAGAAAATGGAAGAATTGGTGTTTATTGTTTCCGATAAACTTAGTGGCGTCCTTCGTGATGGAAAATTATCTGAAATGGATGATAAAAAGGGTAAAAAGAAAAAAGCGAGCAAGGATAGTAAAGTGGTTCATATTAGACCTGTGAAGGTGGGTATTTCTTCTGAAACTCATTACGAAGTATTGAATGGCCTATCTGTTGGGGATGAGGTTGTTACCGGTTCTTATCGTGCCATCAGTAAAGATTTAGCCCATAACAAAGCTGTAACTACTGATGAAGATAAAAAAGAAGAGAAAAAAGGTTTCAGTGTTTCTATTAAGACATCAAAATCTGAATAATTATGGCTGATCTAATTTCATTAAAAGAGATTAAACGCCATTATGATGTAGGCGGCGAAGTAGTTCGTGCATTAGATGGTGTTGATCTTACCATTTTGCAAAATGAGTATATTTCTATTATGGGTCCCTCAGGTTCTGGTAAGTCCACTCTCATGAATATGATTGGCTGTTTGGATACGCCCACTGAAGGTATATATGAATTCGAAGGCGAATTGGTCCATGAAATGGATGATAATCAACTGGCATCCATACGGAATCGAAAAATTGGATTTGTTTTCCAGACTTTTAATTTATTACCCAAAGCAACTGCATTGAGAAATGTAGAAGTACCTCTGATCTATGCAAATATGCGAAAAACTGAACGGATTGAAAAAGCTGAAAAAGCCTTATCCGCTGTTGGTCTCACTGATCGAATGCACCATAAGCCGAACGAACTTTCCGGTGGACAGCGGCAGCGTGTGGCTATCGCTCGGGCTTTGGTGAATGATCCGTCCATAATTTTGGCTGATGAACCGACCGGTAATCTCGATTCAAAAAGTGGTGTAGAAATAATGAAAATATTAGATAAACTCCATAATGCGGGTAATACGATCATTTTGGTTACTCACGAAGAATATATCGCCGATCATGCCGAACGGACTATTAATCTATTTGACGGAAAAATTAAAGATGATGTAAGATCTTCCAAACGCAAGGTCCATTCACAGTGAAAAATTGTTTTAACATAGAGATCACAAAAGACACAGAGAACCACAGAGTAAAAATTAATTTATATCTCTGTGATCCTCTGTTACCTCCGTGTAACTAACCATGTTAGGACTTTTTTGGGAAAACCTCCGTATTTCACTTGGTTCGATCTTCGGAAATAAATCGCGCTCAATTTTAACCGCATTAGGCATTGTTATTGGCGTTTTATCTGTTACTTTGATGGGTACTCTTATTTCAGGATTGGATCGTACTTTTGAAAAAAGTATGTCCTTCCTGGGTCGGGATGTGTTAATTATTAGCCGCATGGATTGGTTCGGTGGTGATATGGATTGGTGGGAATTAAGAAATCGTCCGCGCATTAAAGAAGATTATGTAGAACAACTTAGAGAAAAATCCCAGTTTGTAGATGCAGTTGCGCCAATGTCAGAGCGGGGTGGGAGTATTATTCGGGACGACAAACGGATCGATACTCGCTTTTTTGGGACAACACCAGAATATATGGCCACAAATGAATCAGCAGATGTGGTGAATGGGAGATATTTTACCGATGGGGAAAATAGATCAGGATCTAGGGTCCTAGTAATCGGCGGTGATGTATCAGAAGGATTATTTCCAGAAGAGGATCCAATTGATAAATATGTAAAAATCGGTTCCCATAAATTCAAAGTAATTGGTGTGCTTAAAAAGCAGGGGAAATTCATGGGGCTGTTTAGCCTAGATAATCAGGCGGTAATGCCTTTTGGGACTTATCAGCGATTGTTTTCTCGTCGAGGGTGGATGAATGTTAGAATTAAGCTGAACACAGAAAATTATGATGAAGCCAAAGAAGAAATTTATGGTGTTATGCGACAACTTCGTGGCCTAAAACCAATGGAAAAAGACGATTTTGCTATCAATCAATCGGCTACAATGGAAGCGCAATACAAGGCCATAAAATTGGCAATCGGCGGGACGGGGCTATTTATCACTGCTTTATCTTTGATTGTTGGTGGGATAGGCATCATGAATATTATGTTTGTATCGGTGAAAGAACGAACAAAAGAGATTGGTGTGCGAAAAGCTTTAGGAGCCACCCAAACTATGATCTTGGGGCAATTCCTCATGGAGGCCGTTTTAATCTGTCTCATTGCAGGATTGGTTGGCATGGGATTGGCTGGCGGATTAAGTCTACTTATTAATCAATTTTTCCCATCTTCAATGCCTGTGGGGTTGGCCGTTGGATCTATAATCCTAAGCGTTGTGATTGGCGTTGTCTCAGGTTTGGTTCCGTCGTATCAAGCTGCCCGTTTAGATCCCATTGATGCACTTAGATACGAGTAATGACAAAGCAATCACATTTAAAAAATACGATTAAAGAAAGTTTTCGAATGGCTATTGAATCCATTCGCCAAAACAAACTTCGATCTATTCTAACATTATTGGGCATCAGTATTGGTGTTTTTTCGGTGATTGGTGTTATGACGGCCATTCGCACTTTGGAATCTTCTGTGAATTCACAATTGGATATATTTGGTTCCAATACATTTATGATTCAAAAATCACCTGCTATGCGAATCCATGGTGGTGCGAATGATAAAATTCGAAAACGTAAAAATATTCGATATGCTCATTATGAAGAACTAAAACAAAGGGCGAAATTGCCCTTGCAGGTCAGTGTAGTTGATGGGACTGGCGAAAGAAATATTCAGTATAAAGATAAACGGTTAAAAAAAACCACAGAGTTGTCAGGTGTGGATGAGTGGGGTTTGCGTTCTTTCAAAACGTATCTTGCAGATGGACGAAATTTCATGGAAGATGATATTCGTTTTTCTCGTAGCGTTACCATCCTTGGCCCAGACTTAGCCGATATATTATTTCCATTTGAAGATCCCATTGGAAAGGTCATTCAAATTAAGGGATTAGATTATACAGTTATTGGTATTACCGAAAGAAAAGGACAGGCTTTTGGCCAAAGTCAGGATTATTTTGTTATGATTCCTATTTCAGTTTATATCCAACGGTTCTCGAATAGATGGACATCTTTGGCCATCAATATTGAAGCTGAATCAACTGAAATGTATGAAAAAACCATGGATGAAGTAATCGGCCTTATGCGCGTTATTCGAAAAGTGCCACCAGAAGAAGAAAATGATTTTGCAATTATTTCCAACGAAGAACTCATGGAAACATTCGCTGGGTTTACAGGAGGTATTAAACTTTTTGCCGGTGCGGTGAGTGTCATCGCCCTGCTTGTGGCGGGGATCGGCATTATGAATATTATGCTCGTTTCTGTCACGGAGCGAATTAAAGAGATAGGTATCCGCAAAGCTATTGGCGCTACCAAGCGAGATATTCTTATCCAGTTTTTGATGGAAGCCATCTTCTTGAGTCAGTTTGGTGGAATTGTTGGTGTTATTTTAGGAATTGCCGGGGGAAACCTCATGGCTCTCCTTTTAAAAGTGCCCGCTGTGGTACCCATGGATTGGGCTTTTTACGGCATGGCCGTCTGTTCTTTTATTGGTATTGGATTTGGAATATACCCCGCTTGGCGAGCAGCCAATTTAGACCCCATTGAATCCCTCAGATTCGAATAGAATCTTCCCTGAACCTGCTTGTTGTGGCAAGCTTGTTCACCTAAATTTCCCATCTATTTTTCATTCAATTATTTTATGTTAAGCACAGGGTATAAGATTGCGGGGCTTGGGTTGTTTTTCACACCCGTCCTACCTTTGTCTCCAATTGAAATGGATGGACCTTTTTGATGAAAGCAATCGGCGTAATTCCTGCCCGGCTTCATTCTATCCGTTTCCCGAAAAAAATTCTCCATCTTATTGATGGGAAACCCATGGTAGTCTACGTTTATGAACAGGCCCAAAAAGCCAAATCATTAGACGAAGTAATTGTGGCTATCGATGCTGAGGAAACTTCGACGGCATTGAAACCATTTAAAGTAAAAACTGTCATGACTTCTGAAGGTCACGTTTCTGGAACAGATCGAATTCAAGAAGCGGCGGCTAATATTGAAACTGACGTAATTGTGAATATCCAAGGAGATGAGCCCACAATTGACCCTGCACTGATTAATGAATTGGTGAATCAATTTGAGGATGAGTCGCTCCAAATGGCCACGGTAGCGGGTAAGGATATGGATGCTAAAAAACTCACCGATGTAAATACGGTAAAAGTTCTCCTCGATGGGGATGGATATGCCGTAAATTTCCGACGTGAACCAGTCGAAACTGAGGCCGGGGGATACTATCATCACATGGGGATCTATGCCTACACCAAGGCGACATTAGAAAAAATCACCAGTCTTGTACCCTCAGAAAATGAATTAGCGTTGAAGTTGGAGCAGTATAGAGCATTAGATAATGGCATTCCGATAAAAGTGATTTTAACCGAAAATGTGAACAAAGGTATTGATACGATGGACGACTTAAAACAGTTTGAGGCACAATAGATGGCGACCAAAAATCCAGTAAAATATATTTTTGTTTTGGGTGGCGTCATCTCCGGTTTGGGGAAAGGAATTGCAGCCGCTTCCATCGGATACCTTTTAAAATCCGCCGGACTTCGTGTTACCATTATGAAGTTGGATCCCTACCTTAACATAGATCCTGGCACAATGAATCCTTATCAACATGGAGAAGTCTTCGTACTGGATGATGGCTCCGAAACAGATCTGGATTTGGGTCACTACGAGCGCTTTATCGACGTTAGCATGAGCAAAGATAACAACGCCACATCGGGACAAGTGTACAGCACTGTTCTCGATCGGGAACGGCGGGGTGATTATCTTGGTGCTACCATCCAAGTGATTCCGCATATTACCAACGAAATAATCGCTCGTATCAAGGCGCTTAATACGCCCAAAAAATATGATATAGTTATATGCGAAGTAGGTGGTACTGTGGGTGATATAGAAAGTTTACCCTTCATGGAAGCTATCCGACAATTATCTTTAGAAGTTGGCTACCACAATCATACAATAATGCACGTGACTTTAGTGCCATATATCAAAGCCAGTGAAGAATTAAAAACTAAGCCCACCCAACACTCGGTTATGAAATTGCGTGAAATTGGTCTTACGCCGGATATGATCTTAGCGCGGACAGAGCACAAATTGACCAAGGAAGTGAAACAAAAGATTGGTCTCTTTGGCAATGTAAACCCGGATCGTGTGATTGAAGGAACAGAAGTAAAAAGTATTTATGAAGTTCCCCTGTCGCTATTCAAGCAAAAGGTGGGTGACATCATTATGGAACGCTTAGAACTGCCGGGAAATGTGGATGTGTCCTATCTTGAAACATTTATTAAAAAATTCAAAAAGCCGAAACATCAAGTTAACATCGCCATGTGTGGAAAGTATACCGAACTACCTGATGCCTATAAAAGTGTATTGGAGGCTTTCATCCATGCCGGAGTGGAAAACGATGCACGAGTAAATGTAAACTGGGTTTCCACCCAAGAAGTAAAGACTGAGAAGGATGCGGAAAGAATTTTTGGAAATATGGATGGTATTCTCCTTCTCCCTGGATTTGGGTCCCGCGGTTCGGAAGGCAAGATTCTTTCCTGTAAATATGCCCGTGAAAATAAGATACCTTTTTTAGGTATTTGTCTCGGACTTCAATGTGCTGTAATTGAATTTGCCCGTAATGTTTGTGGATTAAAAGATGCTAACAGTACAGAATTCAATAAAAAAACGAAGTATCCAGTCATTGATCTTATGGAATCACAGCGTGCCATCAAGCGCAAGGGTGGCACTATGCGGTTAGGCGCTTACGATTGTAAAGTTGAATTGGGGACGAAAGCATTTGTTGCATATCGGAAAAAGAAAATATCTGAACGGCATCGCCATCGTTGGGAAGTAAACAATCGGTATAGGGAAAAATTGGAAAAGAATGGTTTGAAAATATCCGGTGTGAATTCGGAACTGAACTTGGTGGAAATCGTAGAACTGCCAGATCACCCCTGGTATGTGGCGGGGCAATTTCACCCGGAATTAAAAAGCCGTGTAAGTAAAGCTCATCCATTATTCAGGGAATTTATTAAGGCATCGGTGAAACATTTAAATTGCAAGTCATAATGGATAAAAGAGTTAATGTGGCCAATGTAGAATTCGGTGGAGATGCTTTGCCGCTTATCGCAGGACCATGCGTCATTGAATCCAGGGATCATAGTTTGAAGATGGCAGAATCCATTAGATTAGTCACAGAAAAATTGGGTATTCCTTTTATTTTCAAAAGTTCATTTGATAAAGCCAATCGCTCTGCGGCAGGGTCATTTCGTGGACCTGATATGGACGAAGGGCTTAAGATTTTGTCCGAAGTAAAAAAAGAAATGGGCGTCCCCGTGTTAACAGATGTTCATCTTCCGGATCAATGCGAACCTGTTGGTGAGGTGTCTGATGTACTACAAATTCCTGCATTTCTATGTCGTCAGACTGATCTACTTTTGGCCGCAGGAGAAACTGGTAAAACCATTAATATTAAAAAAGGCCAGTTTCTGGCACCGGGCAAAATGGCCCATGCAGCGGAAAAAGTGACATCCACAGGAAATAACAATATTTTACTTACTGAACGGGGTTCATCATTTGGTTATGGTTTGGTGTCAGATATGACGTCCATACCTGTCATGAAAGGCATAGGTTACCCCGTGGTTTTTGATGCTACCCATTCTGCCCAGGTGCCCGGCGGCGAAGCCACCACCGGCGGCCAAAGAGATATGATACCAACCTTGGCAAAAGCGGCTGTAGCTGCCGGATGTAACGGATTATTTATGGAAGTCCATGATAATCCTGACGAAGCAAAATCTGACGCTGCCACGCAGTGGCCATTGGATCAATTAGAAGAATTGCTAATATCATTGCAGAAAGTGCATCAAGCGGTGAATTGATGAGTTACGAAATCAACAAAATAAAAATGATTATTTCTGATGTAGATGGTGTCTGGACTGACGGAGCCATTTATAAGGGAAAAGATGGCATTGAACTAAAACGATTTGATGTTACCGATGGGGCAGGCGTAGCTATCCTCCGTGCAGCCGGATTAAAATTGGCCTTGATTTCCGGTCGGAAATCTGATGCTACTGCAGAGCGTGCTGCCGAATTAAAAATTGATGATGTATATAATGGTACCCTTAATAAGATTCCACCCTACGAATCGCTGAAAGAAAAATATAATTTTTCCGATAATGAGATCGCCTATATTGGTGATGATATGATTGACATTCCCGTTATGGAATTGGTAGGTGTTCCCATTGCAACCGAGAATGCATCCAAATCATGTAAAGCAACCGCTGTACATGTTACCGAAAAGTCCGGAGGCTATGGCGCCTTTCGTGAAGCAGTGGAATGGATTCTGTCTGAACAAGGCCGGTTAGAGGATGTGATAGCTGACCTCAGAAAAATGGTACAGAATCAAAAGTGAGATTCATACTTTTATTATTGGTTTTTGCCTTTGGCTGCGAAGCTGAAGAGGTAAAGCAATCGGGTGAATCCCGCAAAGGTCGCCCAGATGCTGAAAGTTGGGATGCTACAATTACCCTTACTAATGAGGGAGCCAAGCGGGCAGTCATCCGGGCGGGCCATTTAGAAAAATATAATGAACGGCAATACATCCTGTTAAATCAAAATGTGGATGCAGATTTTTTTAATGCGGAAGAAATTTATACTACCAATCTTAAGTCCAAAATTGCTGAGATTGAGGAGGAAAGAGATTTCCTCATTGCAATCGGGAATGTGATTGTAGTCTCAGATAGCGGAGTCACCTTATTTACGGATACACTCTCTTGGGATAATTTGAGAGAACGTATATTTACTGAAGATTCAGTAATCTTTATAACCGAACAACAAGATACACTTTATGGTGTTGGTTTTGAATCGGATGTAGAATTAGATAATTGGAAGATTTTAAAACCTACTGGTGTTTTCCACATGGATAAAGATGAAGAATAACCACCAACAACTCAGCACAAAAGGACTTTATAAGCGGTACGGGAAACGTTGGGTTGTCCGTGACGTGGACTTGAATGTAAATAAAGGCGAGATTGTTGGATTGTTGGGGCCGAACGGCGCCGGAAAAACGACAACATTTTATATGATCTCCGGGATGATAAAACCTACCAAAGGTGAAATTTTCCTAGATGAAAATAATATTACAAACCGGGCTATGTTCCAACGCAGTCGATCGGGAATCGGATATCTTGCCCAAGAAGCATCTATATTTGGGAAACTGACTGTTGAGGATAATCTTCGACTTGTGCTTGAGATGACAGATTTTTCGAAAGATGTACAAGCCGAAAGGTTGGAAAAACTTTTGGATGATTTATCTATCCAGCATATCCGAAAAAATAAGGGAAATAATTTATCTGGCGGTGAACGGCGCCGGGTTGAAATTTGCCGAACGCTGGCTATTGATCCTGACTTTATTCTTTTGGATGAACCATTCGCCGGAGTTGATCCAATCGCTGTGGAAGACATTCAATCTATCGTTTATTCCTTGAAAGAAAGAAATATTGGTATTTTAATCACAGACCACAATGTGCGGGAAACCTTGTCCATTACGGATAGATCTTACCTATTGTTCGATGGAAAGATACTAAAATCCGGTACATCAGAATCTTTGGCCAATGATGAAGAAGCGCGACGGCTTTATTTGGGAGAACGATTTACTTTATAATGCCACGCTTAAAACAAAGCCAAACTCAACGTCAATCTCTTTCGCCCCAGCAAGTATTACAGGCCAGTATTTTGCAACTCAATACAATAAATCTTGAGCAGAAAATTATGGATGAGTTGGAAAGCAATCCTGTATTGGATCAAGCCGATCCACAAGAGGAAGATCAGGTCGTAACTGAAGAATCTGCAGAAGTGGATTATGAAGAAGATCCTGATGAATATGAACCGGCTAATATTTATGATAATCAACGGACTGAGAACCGTGAAATTCCAGTGGCAGAACAAGTGGATTTCGTGGAAGGCTTGGTGCGCCAATTGGATAGTTTTAAACTTTCTGAATGGGAGCGGGCTATCGCTGAAGAGATCCTCTGGAACTTGGATGAAAATGGGTATTTGGCTGTTGATCTGGTTTTAATCGCCGATCGCTATGATCGGACTGATGAGGAAGTGAATGAAGTGCTGGAAATAGTGCACCAGTTGGATCCGCCAGGGATTGGTGCAAGGCATTTGCAAGATTGTCTTTTAATCCAAATGAGACACGAAAAGCAGACTTTAGCATATCAGGTTATTGCTGAATATTTTGATGATTTTGCCAATCACCGTTACGATAACTTGAAAAATTCCCTGGACATTTCAAAAGAACTTCTAGCTGAAATAATTGAAGATATTACCCATCTAAACCCAAGGCCGGGAGAAGGAAAAATCAGGTCAGGAATAGAAACTGTTATACCAGATTTATTGGCAGTTCGACAGGATGGGAAATGGGTTGTCATAGTAAATGATACGTGGATTCCAGATTTAAACCTCAGCAATGAATATTTAACATTGATGAATCAAGTGGACTTATCTAGGGATACACAAAAATATCTCAAAGAAAAATTTGATTCAGCAACATGGTTTATCCAAGCCATTCAACAAAGACGCTATACATTAACGACGGTGATGAATTCCATCATTGGACGGCAACCGGATTTTTTTAAGGGGAAAATTGAAATACTTATTCCCATGAAACTGCAGGATATTGCGGATGAAATTAAAATGGACATCTCAACTATCAGTCGTTCCACTCGCGGGAAATATGTGGATACACCTTATGGGATTTTTGAATTAAAATCCTTTTTTACAGAAGCATATACATTGGCCAGTGGGGAAGAGATCAGCACCAATGCCATTAAAGATTTACTGAAAAAACTCATTAATAATGAAGATAAAGATTCACCACTCACGGATACTGATTTAGCAAATCAAATGGAGGCTGAAGGATTTCCTGTGGCCCGCCGAACGGTGGCGAAATATAGAGAACAACTCCATTTACCTGTCGCACGATTGCGACGGCAATTAACAACTTAAATAAGGGGAAAATATGCAATACAAACGAATCATAGTCGGGGATCAAGAAATAAAGGTACCGGTATTAGCAATGGGTGCGCTGCCTATAGCTGGGATTGCACTGGTTCTGTGGCTGCTCACAGGAATCTACGTGGTTGGTCCGGATGAAGTAGGGGTAGTCCAAACTTTTGGAAAATATTCAAGGGCCGCTCAGTCGGGATTGAATTACCATTTTCCATATCCAATTGAAACTGTTTCAACACCGAAAGTGACAGAAGTAAAACGAATTGAAATTGGATTTAGAACTGTAGGAAAAAATCAATACCAAACGGTTGAACGGGAGAGTCTCATGCTTACTGGGGATGAAAATATCGTCGATGCAGAAATGATCGTCCAGTACCGCATAAAGGATCCCGTGGCCTATACATTCAATTTCATTAAACATGAACTCACAGTTCGGGAAGCGTCTGAAGCATCCTTAAGAACCATTGTAGGTAAACATAATATTAATGAAGCGTTGACCTCCGGTAAGTTCATGATCCAGGAAGAAACCAAAGCCTTGATTCAGAATATTTTGGATAAATATGAAACAGGGATTTTGGTTGTAGCTGTTCAGTTACAGGATGTAGGTCCGCCAAAACAGGTGATCGGAGCCTTTAAGGATGTAGCTTCCGCAAAAGAAGATAAAAACCGAATGGTGAACCAAGCCGAAGGTTACCGCAACGATGTGATTCCGAAAGCCCGAGGAGAAGCTCAAGCAATGATCCGTGAAGCGGAAGGTTATAAAGAAGCACGTATCGCCCGTGCCGAAGGTGATGTGGCCAAATTCAGCGCTGTGTTGAAGGAATACCGCAAAGCAAAAGGAGTTACTGAAACACGGCTTTATTTGGAAACAATGGAAGAGATTCTGGCAAAAAGTCAAAAGATTGTAGTGCCGGATTCCAAAAATGGGAATTTAATTAATTTGCTAAATTTGAATGCAAAAGGGGGTAAATAATCATGAAGAAAATATTATTGGGATTGGGGGCAATCATTGTTCTGTTGGGATTAACATCAGTTTTTATCATCAGTGAAACAGAACAAGCGGTTATACTTCAGTTTGGTAAACCGGTTCGGACCATCACAACACCGGGCTTGCACATGAAAGTTCCATTCCCTTTCCAGGAAAAAGTAGTGTTTGACGATCGGTTGTTAGAATACGATTCACCGCCGGAAGAAATCTTGAGTAGAGATAAAAAATCACTCATTGTGGATAATTATGTCCGTTGGAAAATTGTTGACCCGCTTCAATTCTTGAAAACAGTGCAGGCAATTCCTACGGCTCTCAGCCGCATGGATGATATAGTCTATTCTGAATTGCGTCGTGAACTGGGAACCCATGATATGTCCGAAATCATTACTGAAAACAGGGAAGAAATTATGGAAAAGGTGACTGCGGCCAGTGACAAGGCAACAAAGGATTATGGAATTGCCATTATCGATGTCCGGATTCGGCGAGTAGATTTGCCTTCTCAGAATGAGGAATCGATCTATGCCCGGATGGAAGCAGAACGAAAACGACAAGCTAATAAATTCCGTTCTGAAGGTGAAGAAGAGGCTCAGAAAATCCGCGCATCTACGGATAAGGATAAGACTATTATTTTAGCCGATGCCTATAAAGAAGCGGAACGGGTTCGCGGTGAAGGAGATGCAAAAGCTGTAGAAGTGTACGCCAACGCCTATTCTGCCGATACGAAATTCTATGAATTTGTCCGAACCTTAGATGCTTACAAAAAAATAGTAGATGATAAAACAACGCTGGTTTTGCCTGCAGATTCCCGTTTATTTAAATTGTTAATGGAGAAATAAATGAACGTTAAAATTCGTTCGACAACTATTTTGGGTGTCCGAAAAAAAGGGGTCATTGCCATTGGTGGCGATGGCCAGGTGACCTTTGGTGATATGGCATTTAAGCAAAAAGCAGTAAAAGTTCGTCAGTTTGAAACTGATAAGGGCACTATTCTTGGTGGATTTGCCGGCGCCGCCGCCGATGCCCTCACTTTGTTTGAAAAGTTCGAATCCAAGTTGGAAGAATATGAAGGGGACCTGACCCGCTCCGTAGTGGAATTAGCTAAAGAATGGCGGACAGATAAATTCCTTCGCAATTTGGAAGCATTATTGGCACTCATGGATAAAAAACATTCATTCATCGTTTCAGGGGATGGCAATGTAATTGAACCGGACGGACCGATTATTTCTATCGGATCCGGTGGCGGTTTTGCTCAGTCAGCTGCGACAGCATTCATGAAAAGCACCACTTATCCAGCCAAAAAGATAGTGGAAGAATCACTTAAAATCGCCGCCGAACTGTGTATATATACCAATGATTCCATAACGGTTCTAGAGGTGAAATGAGCGATTTCACACCGAAGCAAATTGTTAAGGAATTGGATCGCTATATTGTCGGTCAAACCAGCGCAAAAAGGGCCGTGGCCATTGCCTTAAGGAATCGTTGGCGTCGACAACAGGTTGACGGCGATATGCGGAATGAAATTGTGCCTAACAATATTATACTCATCGGACCCACAGGTGTGGGTAAAACGGAAATTTCCCGCCGGTTAGCGAAATTAGCCAAAGCACCATTTGTCAAAGTTGAAGCGAGTAAATTTACTGAAGTGGGTTACGTGGGGCGAGATGTAGAATCCATCATCCGTGATTTGGCCGATGTGGCTATGAGTATCGTCAAAAAGGAAAAACAGATTGAAGTCCAAGGATTGGCTGAAACGATGGCTGAAGAAAGAATTTTAGATTCACTTTTCCCTATTGATGGCACCCATAAACTATCTAAAGAAGAGGAAGTGCGGCATAAAAAAACAAGAAATCGCCTTCGCCAAAAATTGCTAAATGGTGATTTTGAAACGCGGGAGATTGATATAGAAGTAACGGAAGATGCCGCACCCATGATGCAGATATTCGGTCCTTTAGGGGGCGGGGATGACATGGGCATGAATATTAAAGATATGCTTTCAAACGTTATGCCCGGCCATAAAAAACGCCGCAAGATGGTTGTCTCAGATGCACGCAATATCCTTATTGAAATGGAAGCTGACAGCCTCATGGATCAAGATGAATTGGTTCGAATGGCGAAACATAGAGTTGAAAATAATGGCATTGTTTTTTTGGATGAAATTGATAAAATTGTTGATAGTAACGGTGGTGGATCAGGTCCGGACGTAAGTAGAGAAGGTGTACAACGGGATTTACTTCCGATTGTTGAAGGTAGCCGTGTCCCTACTAAGTATGGCGCCGTAAAAACAGATCATGTGTTGTTTATTTCAGCCGGCGCATTCCATGTGTCTTCTCCATCGGATATGATACCCGAACTTCAGGGACGATTTCCTATTCGTGTAGAAATGAATAAGCTCACTGTGAACGATTTTGTAAAAATTTTGAAACATCCTGAATCTTCATTGATCAAACAGTACATGGCCCTGTTGGGCGCTGAAAATGTGACACTTAAATTTGAAACGGATGCCATCCGGGAGATTGCAAAGATCGCAGCACAAGTCAATTCCAAAATGGAAAATATAGGTGCCCGGCGTTTGCATACGGTTATGACGACTTTGTTGGATGACTATATGTTTGATGAATCCACAGGAAAGAAAAAAACAATTACCATTACCAAAAAATTGGTGGATAAAAAATTGAAGGATATTGTTGAAGATCAAGATTTGAGTAAATACATTTTATAAGGTAGAAGATTAAAGGAATAAGGAAAGAGATGAAAAGAGATTTTTTACATATTACTGATTTTACGACGGATGAAATTTGGGGAACTTTGGATCTTGCGAAGGAGATAAAAGAAAAATTAAAAAACAGGGAAAATTATAAACCCTTTAAGGGTCATTCTTTGGCAATGATATTTGCCAAACCATCGGCCCGAACCCGCGTCTCTTTTGAAACTGGTTTTTTCCGCTTAGGTGGTCATGCGCTCTTTTTGGGACCGAATGATATTGGGATTGGGAAACGGGAAGCGTTAAAAGATATTGCGCGCGTTTTCAGCGGTTATAATGATATGATTATGGCGCGTCTTTTTGACCATCAACATGTTTTGGAATTGGCCGAATATTCTTCAATCCCAGTGATAAATGGACTGACTGATTATAACCATCCATGTCAGATCATGGCTGATATTCTCACTGTTTATGAACATCGTGGAAATCTAGATAATATGAAAATTGCTTATGTGGGTGATGGAAATAATATTGTCCATTCCTGGCTTCACCTTGCTGCGCGGATTCCTTTCCATTTTACATGTGTTTGTCCAGGAGGATTTGAACCGGAGGCTAGTGCTATTAAACTGGTAGAAGATGCTGGAATATCTACCGTTGAGGTGACCCACGATCCTAAGGCAGGCGTAGTGGGAGCGGATGTAATTTACACTGATGTGTGGGCATCTATGGGTCAAAAAGAAGAAGCACAAGCACGGAAAAAAATATTTTCTGATTTCCAGGTGAATTCCGCCATGATGAATTCCACGGGGAAAGATACTTTATTCATGCATTGCCTCCCGGCTGAAAGGGATCGGGAAGTTACCGATGCGGTGATGGAATCAAAAAAATCAATCGTTTTTGATGAAGCTGAAAATAGGATGCACGCTCAAAATGCCATTATGGTAAAAATTGCCGGAAAGGCGTAATTTAGTCCAATAACTATGTCGAACTCAGAACTGAAAAACATCGCCGGGCAAATTCTTCGTGAAGAAGGACAAGAATTAATTAATGCAGCAGAACGCATCCAAGAAGGAGTGGTTCAAGCCAGTGAAATAATCATTAATCATTCCGGGAAAGTGGTGATTTGCGGTATGGGAAAATCGGGACTTATAGCCCAAAAAATTGTTGCTACCCTATGCAGTGTTGGGAATAAAGCAGTGTTTCTCCATGCGGCAGAGGCGGTTCATGGTGATTTGGGAATCTATGCGCCTGGAGATCCAACTATTCTTATTTCTAAAAGCGGTGCCACAGAAGAGTTGATGCGGCTACTGCCCATTCTGAAAGATTTCAATTCACCCATGATTGGTATCCTTGGAAATATGAAATCTCCTTTGGTAGATCAAATGGATGTTGTATTGGATGCATCGGTAGAAAAAGAGGCGGATCCCTTGGGTATCGTGCCTACTTCCAGCACCACATTAGCCATGGCCATTGGTGATGCTTTAGCTGCTGTTCTCATGAGTCACCGCGGATTTAATCATGAAGATTTTGCCAAACTCCATCCCGCTGGTGATCTTGGAAGGCGTCTTCGCTTAACGGTGGCAAACATCATGCAGCCTATAGAAAATGTTGCGGCGGTGGGTATCAATGACCGTTTGCGTAAAGTGGTGATTGAAATGACTGAAAAACCCCAAGGCGCTGCCTTAGTTGTGGATGGGGATAACCAATTATTGGGTATTGTTACTGAGGGTGATCTGCGCCGTTGTTTGGCAACCAATGGAGATATTGATCAACTCACCGTTGGTGAAGTGATGACTTCTAACCCGATTTCAGTTACAAAAGGCGCACCCTTAAAAGATGCAGTAACAATGATGGAAGACAGGGAATCGCAGATATCCGTTTTGCCCGTAGTGAATGGAAATGGAAAATCCTGCGCCGGATTGATCCGTCTTCATGACGTTTACCAGACGCGTCTGTATTAAATTTTATTTAAACGTTTCCCAGCGAACATCATAGGTTCGATAGGAAACATTATCTCCTTCAGCGAGGGAGATAACCAATTTGAATTCACTACTTGATCCTGGTTCAAGAGCCGTATCTGATTTTATTCCAGTCAAATATTTCTGATTATGGCCGGATACAAATACAGAATCTTGGTGAACCAATTCTGTCGTAGCTGACCATAGATGGGCAATAACCCGTACAAAATCTGCCCGTTTGGAACCGATATTTTTAATTGTACCTGTAATCTCTTCTCGATCGGGAAAGGCATTAACAAATGGTTCTCCCATCAATTCAACTTTGGCATTGGGGGGCAAATCTTCAGTAATATTGACAACACGGTCCCGTTCAATGGCCAATTGTCCAATGGATGTTTGAATAATAATGCCCAAGTCATCTTCCTGGATAATTTCACCATTCACAATCGTCCCGTTTTGAAGTTCAATGCGATGACGGAGTTGGGGAATTTTGATCAAGTTAAGCAATTCTTCGTCAATTGTGGGTATGGCGCCTTTGCCTTCTTCATAAACGGATATTACTCTTTTGAGTGAATCCATTTGTTGGTGGAGGAGATTAATACTCGATTTTAATTCGAAAAAAGGTTCTCCCGGCGCTAATTTATTTGCCTTTTCACCCATTTCACGAACTTCAGGTAAAGGGATTAAAGTATCTTTTTTCGTGGCTTCCGTTGCCTCCAAGATTTCTTCCGTACTGATTTCTTGAATTGTATCGGGCTTAGCGATGATTGTTGTATCCATAGGTAAAGCAAGGGTTGTGTCGGCCTTTTCTTGGCTATAACAAAAGCTAATTAATAATATGGGTAAATAGATTTTAATCATTTAGAATCACAGCTTTTTGATGGGCTTCGAAAGTACGCCGCCGAATTTCCTGCTCATAGTCGTCATATTGTCCAAGATTTTTAACAGTCTGAATTACAGTGGCGTGAAGTTTATATTGTTCAGGATCAGACAAGATCGGCATAATGGATGGAATTACAGTGTTATCGCCTAAACCCGACAGCTTTTCAATCGCTTTCATTCGTATTTCTAAAGGGTAATCCTTATTCATGGCAATTGCTTTCACGGCACTTCGAATTTCAGGATCATTGAATTCACCCAATGCTTCTAACAAGGTGGTTAACAAATTGTAATACTGATCTTTGCCCGTACGGTAAGTTTGAAGCAGGGCCAGTATGAGGTTTTCTTCCTTAACACCTTTCATCGTATTCAGGGCAAAATCCTGTACTTCTAAGTTAGTTTGTGGATCGCCCAGTAATTCTGCAAAAGCTCCCGCCACTTGTGAGGGGTCTTTTTTTCCGAGGATTTCTATGGCGCGATTTCGAATGCCCAAGTTTACATCTGGATCTCTCGATATTTGTGTCAGGATAGGTACAACTTCATCCGTTCCCAAGGCACCCAATGTTTCTGTCAACAACCTTTCTGTCCTGTTAAAATTGCTTCGACTCACTTCATACAGATCCAGTAAGGCCAACACTTGGTCTTTAGTGCGGACTCTATTCAAATTTTGCACCAGTGCCATTTGTAGTGAATTGGTTTTTTCTTCTACCTTATTCATGGCTCCAACCATTGCATCGGCTGCGCGCGGGTCATCTCTAAATTCAGCCAACAGCTCGATGGATGCCACCATGAATGTCACATCCAAAGCGGCTGCTTCTCCAACCGTTTCAGAAATAGCGTTTAATGCAGTGGGATGTTGTGTCTCTGCCAATGCCTTTCCGGCTGCAATTCGCACATCAAAAGGCTGATCTGTATCATGATAAATAGCGATCATTTCTTCTAAAGCTTGAAGTTTACCTTCACTGAATGCGGTGCGGAGATTTTCAATTAATTCATAAGAAATGTCTTCCGAGCCGTCCTTTTTACCCGGCCAGAATTTTTTTATCATAGAACAACCATCAACAAAGATGAGAGAACATAATAGAAGTACAATGAGGCTATGACGTTTCATTTTTATCCCAGAAATTTAATTTCAGATCATGGCCATCAAATTTTGCATAAGAAAAAAAGCTGAGCCAGTCCCCAAGAATCAACAATTTACCACCATTGAGGGGTAAATCCTTTGCCTGGTGATAATGGCCTGTAATAAAATAATCAAATCCTTCGTCCAGTCGTTTTTTTGCATGAATAGCCATTTCGTCAGATATCTTTTTATTATATTCATCTGAATGATGATAATTTTCACCTTTTTTAGATATCCAACGGGCGAAGGCATATCCAATTCGAGGATGTAACCAGCGGTAGGACCACATAAAAAAACGGGAGCGGATAAATCCTCTAAGAATTCGATAGCCCGAATCCCAGGATAAATAACCATCACCGTGGGTTACATAGAATTTTTTACCATTCACTTCAAAGGTTGTATCAGAAAAATAGGTTTCATCGAATAGTGTTTCCGTAATGAAATCGCGCACCCAGAAATCGTGATTACCGAGGACAAAATGCACTTTAACCCCTGCCTCACGTAACTTGAGTATTTCGTGATAAAAAGGGACAAATACTTTTGGAATAACATCTTTGTACTCGAAATAAAAATCGAAGAGGTCACCATTTATCACTAACGTACCTCCCGATTCTTTCACATGATGAAGAAATTGAAAGAGGATATTTTGGCGCCTTACCTCGGATTCTGATCTTTCCAGCATCAAATGGATGTCTGAAATAAAAAAGACGGGCAAATCCATGGTGGCTAAAGTACTATTTTTCAAAGAGGTCAGTCAATCCTGAAACTAGAAAAATATATAATTAATTTTTTTAACATTTTTTAATGAATATCGTCGAATTTCAGGAACTAACTGATTAAATTCAAATATAGTATACTATGAAACGAATTCTTTTCATCATCATCATGCCGGTATTATCCGTGCTAATGGCCCAATCTTTTGGGCAAAATAAAGTCCAGTACCGAGATTACGACTGGAATTACATTTCTTCGCCTCAATTTGATGTCTACTATTACGGTGATGAAATTGAGTTGGCCCAATTTACTATGGAAGTTGCCAGTAAATCTTATGAGCAAATCGCCAAGCATCTTCGCTGGAATCTTACAAAACGCCCTGTCCCGATCATTGTTTATCATTCACATAATGAATTTCAACAGACCAATGTGATTGGCCAGTATATGCAGGAAGGTATCGGCGGCGTTACTGAATTGTTCAAGAACCGTGTTGTTATTCCATTTGAGGGAGATTATGAAGCATTTCGCCATGTAATCCACCATGAGTTGGTCCATGCCATGATAAATGATATGGTTTATGGCGGCCGGATGCAAAATATCATTTCGGGTAGAATGACCCTTCGTATTCCACTATGGGCAAATGAAGGATTGGCAGAATACCTTTCTATGAATTGGGATACTCAGGCGGATATGACCATCCGTGATTTGGCCATTAATGAACGAATTCCAACTATTCGAGAATTAGAATATTTTTTAGCTTATAAAGGCGGTCAATCAGTATGGCGGTTTATTGCGGCTAAATATGGCCGTGAAAAAATTGGTGAAATATTCCAAGCCATGAAGCGCCGCGGTTCTGCAGAAAATGGTTTTAAAGAAGCTCTTGGCATGGACTTTGAAGAATTAACGGAACAATGGCATAAGTATATTAAAAAAGAATACTATCCTGACGTGGCCGGAAGAGACGAGGTTAAGGATATTGCCAAACGGTTAACGGATCATAAAAAAGGAAGAAACTTTTATAATGTTTCACCGACGGTTTCTCCTGATGGCAGTAAAATTGCAGTTTTATCCGATCGGTCGGGATATATGGATATTTATATTCTTGATGCAGTAACCGGTAAAAAGATTAAAAGACTTGTTAAGGGGAGCCGTTCAATCAATTTTGAAGAATTGAAATTTCTTCAACCGGGAATCAGTTGGTCTCCCAACAGTGAACGTGTTGTAATAGCAGCCAAAGCAGGCGCCCATGATGCCCTTTATTTAATTAATGTGAATACGGGAAAACAGGAAAAAATTGATTTCGATTTAGATGGTGTTTTTACAGCATCCTGGAGTCCTGATGGAAATCAATTGGCTTTTATCGGGAATGAAGGTGGCGCTAGCGATATTTATCTTTATGATCTGGATAGTAAAAAAATAAATAATATTACAAATGATATTTATTCTGATACGGAACCATCCTGGAGTCCAGACGGAAAAATAATAGCATTTGTTTCTGATCGTGGCAGCAAAAACAATGATGGTCCAACCACAGCAAAAGATATGCTGAACCATGAATATGACCAACGGGATATTTATACGATTGAAGTAGCATCCGGTAAAATTGACCGTATTACAAATACAGATTATAATGAGAATTACCCAATTTTTTCCCGCACTGAAAATACACTTTTCTATACGGCAGATTATAATGGCACTTGGAATCTATTTCGCCATGATTTGAATGAGAAGGAAGGCCAGGTTGTTACCAATCTGCTAACGGGACTTTTTCAATTGAGCCTTACGGAAGACGATGGAACTATGGTCTTCTCTGGGTATTCCGGGTTGGGTTGGGACGTTTACCGAATCAACAATCCACTTTCAATGGAGCCGACTACTGTTGAACCGACAAACTTTATAGCCAATCGTGATGTGAGTGAAGAGGAAGAGTTAGCTGATCTTCGGAAACACAAAAGAAAGGGTACCCAGACAAATACAACTGATTATTCTACATACATTTTTGCTTGGGAGTATGATCAGTATAACGATCAATCCTCTGATGATCCAACAGTTGAGTCGAGACCGGATTCTGTTTTTAGAAAAGATGATGGCAATTATATTCCCCAAGTTTACAAAACACGATTTAGTTTAGATGTGGCCCAAGGAACGGCTGGTTATAATAATGTATTTGGCTATCAAGGATTACTTATGTTCTATTTTAGCGATATTATGGGTGATCACCAGTTTTCCATAGCAATGGAATCCCAAATATCTCTTCAAAATAGTGATTATTACTTGAATTACGCCTATTTGAAAAACCGGCTGGATTATTATTTTACCTTATTTCACCAAGCTGATTTTTTCTATGCCGGATATTCTGTTAATGAAGTGGGACTACTGACAGATTTAACTGCGCGTATGCGGCATTTTGGTATAGCGGCTTCGGCCTCACGCCCATTTAACCGCTTCCATAGGATTGATGTTGGCGCAGTGGTTCACAACTTGGATTACAAATTATTTGAGATTGATCCATATCTGAATCAAAACAAAATCATAAATGAAGATGGTTTTACTTCTTTTAATCCAACCTTAAGCTATGTATATGATAATGCTGTTTTTGGCTATACCGGTCCTATTGATGGATTCAGACAGAATACCACTTTGGAGATTAGTCCAGCAATGGGGGACAAGGGTATTTCCTATCAAAAGCTAAAAATTGATATGCGTAAATATCAAATGATTTCCAGGGATTACTCTTTTGCAGGGCGTTTATTCTTTGGGACAAGTACTGGGAAAAATCCTCAAAAATATTTCTTAGGTGGAATACAAAATTGGTTTATAGGTACTGGGACGACGGATGGCAAAAAAGATAGCGATACTGGTGAAGCGCGCTGGCGTAATGTGATTTTGGATAGTCAAAATAAAACATTGCTTCAGGATATTTATTTTTCAGAGTATGCATTTCCAATGCGAGGCGCCCGTTATTCAGAACGCTTTGGAACAAACGTATTTTTAACAAATTTGGAATTTCGTTTTCCTTTTATTCAATATTTTCAGTTGGGATTTCCCTTGAAGATGGTTCTGGGAAATATCCGAGGCCATATTTTTATGGATATTGGTGCCGCTTGGGATGATAAGCGGGAATTTTCAGATAGAGCTTATTTGCAGACAAAATATGGTCAAAATATATCGGATGATTTTTCACCGTGGATTAAATCTATCGGTTATGGCATTAAAGTGCCCTTTTTTGTTTTATTGCGCGTCGAAGCAGCCTATGACTGGACCGATACCGGTTTTGGGAAACCACAATGGTATATATCCATGGGGTATGACTGGTAGGATTTAAATTCTATTATATATTGTGATTTTTTAAGGATTCTATTAAACTCTGTGAAATCTGGAATTTCCCCACCGAATAAGAAGGACTTCGAAATGAAAAAATCAACAAGTTATTTACTAAGCATTTATTTTATATTTTCTTCATTTAATGTATTCCATGCTCAAGCCTCTAATCCATTTTTTGAATCTACTCAACGTGGAAGTTTAAACGAAGATCAATTACAAATTCTGATTAAACTTGAAAAAGACAAGAGAGTATTAGACTTACGATTGGTTTATAGTAAAAATGATAGATCATTAAAAAATAAGGAATCCCTACTTTTAAATTTATATGACGACATACAGATTAAAGCCATAAAAACTGAATTTAAAACTTATAGTTCAACAGCTTAGGCTTGGATGGGTGTTCAACAACAAAAAATTAATGATAAGAATAACTATGTACGGTTTTTCAGTTCGGATAATAAAATATCCGGTTTCATTCGTGCTAACGAAATATTCATCCGAATCTCCCCATTAGGAAATCATACATACGCCATTTATAAAAAAAGTCCTTCAAATAAATTATCACCCCACCCTAAAGAATATCCATCCGGTGCCCTTTTTATGAGTAGTAAAAAAATAATAAGTCATGCAGAAAAAAATAATGGCAAATCTTCTGACTCAAGAACATCTACACCTATTACATTTGATGTTTTAGTTATCTATACTTCTGAAGCGGGTTCGTCTGTCAGCGATCCTGTAGTCAACTTAATAAATCAAAGCGAGCAAGATACGAAAGATATTTATAATAAGAGCCTAATTGGCCAATATATAAAACTAAATGTAATTCATATTCAGGAAGATGATACTTATGTTGAAGACCCATCAATGGGTGTAAACCTTGAACGTTTTTCCAATACAACCGATAGTTACTTCACTTATATACATGACTTAAGGAATCAGTATGGCGCGGATATTGTAATTCTAATAACAGCTGGTGGTGGAGCCGATTGTGGTTTAGCCACAACAATAAAAGCTACTATGGGCGAAGCATTTGCTGTAGTCAAAGCTAACTGTATGGATGAAGACAAGCGTTTCACGTTTACCCATGAAATTGGTCACTTATTTGGTGGAACACATGATACAGTAGATGAAGAAGACTTAATTGCATATGATTATGGGTATGGCTATTGGGTTTATTCAGGGGGACGATCATATAAAACTGTAATGGCTGTGAAGGCAACTGGAAATGATTCTAATGGAAATCCCCGTGGCAGAGAAATGCTTTTATCTAACCCTAGCGCAATTTTTACAGAAGGTGTTCCTGCGGGGACTTCAGATAAAAATGATGTGGCAAGAGTTCATGAAGAAAGAATTAGCGAGGTGGCTGCATTTAAAACAGCACCACTGCCGGCCTTTAATGTAGCTATATCTGGGCCATCTGGAGTGAATTGCAATACGCAATCATGGTTTGTAAATATAACAAATGGAGAGTCTCCATTTGCTTATCAATGGTATTATCGATGGGAATGTGATGATAATTTAAGGATTCCCTGTGATGACAACTGGAATCCCGTCGGAAATAATAACGCAATCTTAAACTTTTATCTATGCACGGGTAACAGCTTTTTAAAGGTTGATGTAACAGATAGCAATGGCAATACAGTTACAGATCAGCATTATGTTCAAGGGTGGGAAGAGTATCCAAAAATAAACAGTGATTTTGACAAATCAATAATTCAGATTCCCAATGAGTTTTTCCTTTCACAAAATTACCCGAATCCATTTAATCCAAACACCACAATAAAATTCGGTGTACCACGATTAGCCAATAAGTCAATGAATGGGAATCTACAGCTCATGATTTATAGCATTAACGGCATGTTAGTTAAGACACTTGTAAATCAGGACTATTCACCTGGTACATATTCAATTATTTGGGATGGAACTAACCATCTCGGATCACCCGCGAGTGCTGGGATATATCTCTACCAAATAACCTATTCACAAGGTTACACACTGGATTATCAAGAAGTTAAAAAACTGATATTGTTGAAATAGAGTTTTCCAATGGCGACAGTCAAAATTAAAATATTCTATGTAATGATTCTCATTATTCCTTTTTTGAGTTGTGATGAAGAGAGGGAACAAACTGAGGAAATTATTCCAACACAGTATAAAATCATTTATCATCCTATTAATAATTTAAGCATATTCAATTCCAGCAAAGACACTACAAAATATATATTCAATTACAGAGATCAAATTTTTGGTCAAAATAATGTCTATTTTCGAAATGGTAATTTTTCGCCAGATGGTCAAAAATTCATTTTTGAAGCAGATATTCAATATGGCAGAAATGGCGGGTCGAGAGAAATGAATGATATTTATATATACCACACTGAATTAGATTCATTTAAAAACCTAACAAGAGATGGGTACAGACAGAGTTACCCTTCTTTTTCAAATAATGGAGAAAAAATAGTTTATATAAGCAATGAAACCGGAAATGATGAGGTTTTTATTATGAATATGGATGGGGACAGTAAAAGGATGGTAACCAATAACAATCTAAATAGTATTAAAAAATATCCCAAATTCTTAAATGATGGGAAAAGAATTTTATTTCAATCTCATGGTAAAAACAGTTATAAATTTTATTCTACAAGTATAGATGATATAGGGTTAAATAACATTTTTGAGACTAAGGAGAGAATTTATAATTGTATAATTCTTCAAGATGAAACACATTTTATTTTTAATGATTTAAAAGCAATTTATAAAGTAAATATAAATACAAAAAATATAGAAATATTTATTCGTGAGAAAGATGTTTTGCATATGACACTATCTCCAGATAATAATTTTATTGCGTATAAAACATTTTATAATGATTATGGAGCTCTTGTCGACATTAGCAGTAATAATTTTAATGAACAAAAAATTGATATCCAAATATCCCGCCTACAATTTGCTAATGATAATAATACAATAATCTATAGTTGGTCTAATTTGATTAGCGTTTATGACATAAAAAAAGGCACCACCACTTCTTTAATACAAACCACGGATGTAAGTAGGTTAAGGTTGTTCTGGGGTTATACTATGAAATGAGGATTAAAATTCCTTATATCCATGGGGTATGACTGGTAGAAAAAATCAATTATTATATAAAACAGAATTGTGTAATTACTTTTATTATGTTTTAAGTATTTGAATTTCATTTGATTTTATATTCCCAATTAGATATTTAGCCTGCGTTTCTTCTTGATTATGGATTGTTCTATTTCCAATTTCTCCCCTCAATATGCCACAATTAAAATCTAAAACTGTATACCTGTGTTCAGCCTGCGGAAATGACCATCCCAAATGGCATGGCCAATGCCCCTCCTGTAATGAATGGGGTACACTCAGTGAATACAAAGTTTCGAAAAACCGAAAAAAAGGCGGCAATGGGCAAGCACGGGAATCTCGAAAATTAGAGGACGTACTTCTTGGCGGAGAAGTGAAACGAATTTCTACAGGAATTTCTGAAATGGACCGCGTCCTGGGTGGCGGACTTTTGCCAGGATCACTTATTTTATTGGGTGGTAATCCAGGGATTGGGAAATCCACCCTAGCGCTTCAAATTTTACCTGCTTTTCAAAAACCCGTCCTTTATGTTTCTGCAGAAGAAAGTGAAGAACAAATTGGATTGCGAGCCCGACGGTTAAATGTGAACTCAGATTCGCTTCATCTTTCATCCGAAAATCGAATAGAAGGCATATTAGATCAAGTGTCTTTAATTAAGCCTGAATTGGTTGTAATTGATTCGATTCAAACTGTTTTTAGTGATGGATTGGATTCGTTGCCCGGTTCTGTCAGCCAAATTCGGGAATGCGGTCAGCAGCTTCTTCAATTGGCAAAACAGCGCAATGTTGCTGTAATTATTGTAGGTCACGTCACAAAAGAAGGTATTATTGCGGGACCAAAAATGCTGGAACATATGGTTGATACAGTTCTCTATTTAGAAGGAGATGACCGGTATGATCACAGAATACTTCGGTCAGCCAAAAATCGTTTTGGCGCTACCAATGAGGTAGGCATATTTCAAATGGAATCAGGCGGATTAATAGAAGTGGATAATCCATCAGAATTATTTTTGGCAGAGCGCCGGAATGATATTACAGGTTCAACTATTTTTCCTTCATTAGAGGGGAGTCGTCCCATTTTAGTAGAAGTCCAAGCTCTCGTATCTAACGCCAATTTTGGTACACCACAACGAAATGTAAATGGATTCGATTTTAAACGATTGGCTATGCTCTTGGCCGTCCTTGAAAAACGATTGGGAACCCACATGGGAACCAAAGATGTTTTTGTGAATTTGGTTGGCGGACTAAAGGTGGACGATCCGGCGGCCGACTTAGCTGTAATCACAGCCGTTGCTTCAGGAGCCCGGGATAAACTAGTGTCAGAATCAGTGGTTTTAATTGGTGAAGTAGGATTGGGCGGTGAGGTTCGCTCTGTTAGCCGTTTAGAAGCCAGAGTAAATGAAGCAAAATCACTGGGATTTAAAACAGTCATCGCCCCGGCAGCCAATGTAAAACGGATGAAAGATTCACCAAAGGGTATTAAAATTTCCGGCGTTTCAAATGTGGGTGAAGCATTCCATCATTTATTTTAATGAAGTTTTTAATTTCCCATAAAGATACTGAAACTTCCGCCCGAAGGGGAACACTTAAAACACACCATAGCGAAATTCAAACACCGGTTTTTATGCCCATTGGCACTCAAGGTGCGGTAAAAACTATTGATCCTGAAGTCCTTTCCCATTTAGATGCACAAATTATTTTGGGAAACACTTATCATTTATATCTTCGGCCTAGTCACGAGTTGATTCATAAAGCAGGCAGTCTTCATGCCTTCATGAATTGGGATAAATCTATTTTAACTGACAGTGGCGGATTTCAAGTTTTTTCATTGGCACGACTGAATAAAATATCTAATGATGGGGTGGAGTTTCAATCCCACTTGGATGGAAGCCGACATTTTTTTACACCGGAATTTTCCATGGATATTCAACGCCACTTGGGATCAGATATTATTATGGCATTTGACGAATGCCCAGCAGGGAAATCTAACAAAAATACGGTAGAAAAAGCAGTGGAGCGCACTACCCTTTGGGTCAACCAATGTGCTGAATTCCTAAATAAGAGTGAACCATTATACGATTGGAAACAGACTCTTTTCCCCATTGTTCAGGGTAGTATTTTCGAACACTTACGAAAACGTAGCGCCGAAGAATTAATCCCTTATGCCAATTGTGGAATTGCCATTGGAGGTCTTGCTGTCGGTGAAGAAAAAAATGCAATGTTTGAAACAGTTGAACAAATGGATGGCCTTTTACCCAAAGATCAACCGCGTTACCTTATGGGTGTGGGGCGACCGACTGATTTGGTGAAGTCGGTCCAAAGAGGAGTAGATATGTTTGACTGTGTCCTGCCAACACGGAACGCTCGTAATGGTCAGTTATTCACCAGTGGAGGAATAGTAAATATTGGCAATAGCACCCATAAAGATTCATTTGGTTCATTGGATTCAGATTGCCCATGTTATACCTGTCAAAACTTTACAAGGGCTTACCTCCGTCACTTATTTAATATTAAGGAAGTCTTGGGTTTGAGACTGGCAACCATCCATAACTTGACCTATTATATGTCCCTTATGGAAACGATTAGACACAATATTGAGATAGGCGAATTTGCAACTTGGGCCAATGCCTATTTGAATAAAATGGCAGATCATAAGGGGATGTAGAGTGAAACGGATTTTGATTGGTCTATTTTTCTTTTGTCTTATTCCGGGGCAAAACCTTGAAGTGAGTTTTATGCGTTTTTATGCCAACGATCATGATTTTATAGCAGACTATCGATTGCTTGCTTCGGAGCGATTTGACAAACCACACCTCCAGGTTTTTTATAGTGATAAAAAGATGCCAATACTTAAAGATTGGGTAGATGCCAATGGTGAATCCCTTAAAAGGGAAGTGTTGGAATATGGAGATGATAAAAAAATGCTGCGGCAATTTTTCCTTAATGTGGAGAACAAACCAGACAGTCTAATTCAATTTGGAAAGAATGAAATTTGGTCTGAAGAATTCCGCAAAGTTTTAGAAAATAATAGTCATGGGTATTTTGATGGACAGGAATCGAAATTCATTTTAAATGAATCCGAACAAATTGACTCCATTCTATTCACAACTGTGCGGGGGGAGCATTACGGAAAAATCAATTTTATTTATGATCACCTTGGCCTGTTAAGCGGTGAAACATGGACATCATTCCCTGGTGAAAAAATAATTCGTCGCTTTGCCTATTCCAGTGATATGCTGACGGGACGTAAGGAGATTTGGGAATATGATAGACAGGGGCAGGAAATCAGCCATGTTGCCTTGACACAACCAGCGCCGGGAACATTGTATAAAACTCCGCCACCCCGGTTTGGGAATCGGTTAGATGAAATTTCAATTATTTTAGAAGATATTCTTTCAAAAACCTTGGATGTTCCTTTTGACGTTTTTATTCGTAAAACAAATTATGATCTCATGGTTTTAACAAATGGAGACAGTCTTATGATTCACCTTGTTGAGATGGGTGATCAGCGGGTCAAGTTTAAAATTGTCGGGGAAAAAGAAGAATTAACCATGCCAAAATTTCGGGTGGAATCCATTACCTCTAAGTATGGAGAACGCATTTACCCCTGAACTTGCTTTGCGTCTTGCACAATAGGTAAATTGGTTATTCTATAACCACATACCTGAGTAATATATGAAGTTTTTAAAATTTTCCACCATTGGTGCATTGCTACTTGTAGCATTCGGATGGGCCCAATCCTATCCGCCACCGTCAACATTAGTAACTGTTCCGTCAGCAGGAACATTAGTCCGTGGCAGTTATGCCATGCAAATGCGCGTTCAAAAAGGGGGTGGCCTAACATCCTCTCTCAGCGTTGGCCTTACGGACCGATTTCAATTTGGACTATCTTTTGGTTCTGCCAATTTGATTGGTGACGACAGTTTGATTTGGTATCCTCGACCTGAGGCAAACCTGAAATACCGCCTCATTGATGAAACAGAATCGGTTCCCGGTATTTCACTGGGGATTGATACCCAAGGAATGGGCAATTTTAATTCAGCCGATTCACTCATGCGTTACGATGTAAAAGCAATGGGGTTATATTTAGCGACAAGTAAAAATTGGGTAACGCCATTGGGAAATCTTGGTGTTCATATGGGTACAAATTACAATTTTGCCGAAGTGAATGACGGAGATAAGGATGTGAATTATTTCTTCGGTTTTGATATGGAATTCAACCCGGAATTATCTCTTCTTTTAGAATATAATGCTGCCTTAAATGAGAATAACATGACAGCAAAAACTATGTCCATCAGTCGAGGTGGATACCTGAACGCGGCCATTCGGTGGACATTTGTAGAGCACCTCCATATTGAAATGGATTTTAACAATCTTCTGTTTGATGATGAAAAAGTGGATTATTTCCAGCGTGAATTAAAGATTACTTATATCGAATACTTTTAATGAAAAATGTTGGGCTAATCTTATTCATATTGGTTGGCATACTCTTAGGGCAAACCAACCTAGAAAAAGGATTAGCCGCATTTACCCGACGAGCTGAAGGTAGCAGGGAAAACATAGCCAAACCTGAAGCTATCAACGAAGCTATTGAGTATTATAATTTATCCCTAAGTGATTCCGACCCTGAAATTGATGCAGTAATTGGTTTATTAAAATCCTACTATTTTAAGGGGAAATTTGTCGCCCAATCAGAAAACCATAAGAAGATTGTATTTGATAAAGCCAAAACATTGGCACTGCCCTATATTGAAAAGTATCCAAACCGGGCAGATATTCGTTATTGGTATTTAACCAATCTTGGCAGTTGGGCCGAAGTGTACGGTATCTTGACAGCAGCGAAAGAGGGTGTAGCTGATCAAATGCGAGAACATGCTTTAAAGATTATTTTTCTGGATTATAATTATGAGGATGGTGGTGGATATCTGTTGCTGGGGGCTGTCCATTATAAATCACCTTATATTCCTTTTTTACTTTCCTGGCCTAATAATAAAGAAGCGTTAAAATTTCTTGAAAAAGCGGTGAATACAGGAGAAGCTACAGCAGTACAAAGAGTGTACTTGGCTCAAGCCCTATATAAGGGAGAAAAGAAGGTCAGGGCATTAACACTTTTGAATGAGGTGGCGAATATGGTACCAGATAAAAATGACACACTCTCGGATTGGGAGCAAATCAAGAAGGCACGATCCCTTCTCAAAGATTATAAATAGAATATATTTTAAATGTCTGATTTAAAAGAAACTAAAATATTATCGGAGCAGAAATTTTCTGGTCGATTAATTGATTTGTACCTAGATCAAGTTGAATTGCCCAATGGTAAAACCAGTACGCGGGAATGGATTGATCATCCCGGAGCTGTATGTCTCATTCCAATCCTTCCTGATGGAAATATCTGCCTGATTAGGCAATTTCGTTATGGACCGGGAGAGGAATTTATCGAAATTCCCGCCGGTAAGTTGGATAAAGACGAAGATCCACTGGATTGTGCTCATCGGGAATTGGAAGAAGAAATTGGACACCGATCTAACAAACTTACTTTTTTAACTAATATTCATCCCGCCATTGGATTCTCAAATGAAAAAATGTGGATGTATTTGGCCGAAGATTTAATCAAGACTAAACATAACCTTGATCCTGATGAATTTCTTGAATTGTCACCCACTTCATTAGACGATGCATTGGCATGGGTTTGGTCAGGAAAGATCACCGATGTGAAAACAATCATCGGTATTTTATGGGCAGAGAAATTGTTAAGGTGCGACGACTAATTTTTCTGATAATAATCTAATATAGATTTCAGCCATTTGTCGGGATTATCCATTTGGCAGAAGTGACCTGTTTCAGTCATTCGGGTAAAACTTGCATCGGGACAAATATTATTTACTAATTTTTCCGGAATGGCAATAGGGGCCACAGCATCCAATTCGCCCCAGCATAAATGAATTGGAAGGGTTGTGTCTTTGAGCGCCGGTAACCAACGAATATTTTGATATGTATACCTGTCGTTTAAATAATTAATCAGAAAATGCCCTATTTTTTTTCCGTTCCCACTACGGAATGCTGTCCACATGGTCTCAACTTCAGTTTCATCTAATCTGTCACTACCATTGGCGCTATAGACTTGCTGTTTAAATGCTTTATACTGAGATATTCTTGAAAGTAGAGGTCCGAGAATTGGATTCAACATCAATTTTTGCATGACGCGAAGTTCAGCAAGCTCAATGACCATACCGCCATTAGTGAATGTGATTGATTGAAACCCATCTGAAAACCAATTACCGATTTTTCTTTCATTGGATAAAGCCACAAGCTCTGTAGCTACACTGTCTCCCATATCATGTGCAATTAAGTGTCCACCCTTCACACCAAGGGATTCCCATACTTCTAGGGCAATCTGGGCTTGCTCCATCATATTGTAATTATGATCTAGTGGTTTGTCACTCATTCCAAATCCTAAAAAATCAAAAAGGATGATGCGGTCAAAGTTAGATTGTAATCCTTCAACCACCCTGTGATATGAATAAGACGATTCCGGGAAACCATGAAGAAGAAGCGCAGTTTTATTAGCATCGGCATTTTTATTCCCGATTATTTTACAGAAGACTTCGAAGTTATCAGAGAGAACAGATTTCATTTCTCCACTCTTTTGCCATTCGTTTAAATTTTGGTTGAATTGAGACATTGTGAGATAAAATTTACATTCCCTTTTTGGTGTTATGTAGCAATTTGGTTTTTCTAAATTCTCCAATGGAAATATCTATTTCAAATTCAATTAAATCAAAAGCAATTGAATTGGGGTTTCAGAAAGTGGGCATTGCCAAAGCGGAAGTGACTCCTGAAGCAAAAAACAACTTGAACCAATGGCTCAACGCTGGTGGTCATTCAACCATGGAATGGGTGGAAAAGAGAAAAGAAGAACGAGGGGATATTCATACCTATTTCTCGGAGGCCAAATCTGTCATTTCTGTTGCTATGAATTATTATTCTGGTCATAACCAGTCAGATCTAAAGGCAAACCATAAAATCAGTAATTATGCCTGGGGAGATGATTATCACGATATATTGAAAAAAAGACTGTTTCAATTATTGGGATGGATAAAAGAAGCATCTCCAGATATTAAGGGGGTCGCATGTGTAGATACTTCACCGGTGATGGAAAAGGTTTGGGCCCAAAAAGCTGGGATTGGATGGCAGGGTAAACATACTAATTTGATTACTCGAGATTTCGGCAGTTGGCTATTCCTTGGGGAATTGATTGTGGATATAAAATTGGATTACGATCCGCCATTTGATGAAGACCTTTGTGGCACCTGCACCGCATGCATTGATGCTTGTCCAACCGATGCATTGGAATCTTACCAAATTGATTCGGGAAAATGTATTTCCTATCGCTCAATCGAATACAGGGGTGAATTTGCTGAAGGGGCAGATGATTTAGACGGTTGGATCTATGGCTGTGACATTTGTCAAGATGTATGCCCATGGAATCAAAAGTTTGGACAAATGACAAGTGAACCAGCATTTCAACCGCGGCCGAAAATTTTATCGTTGACAGATAAAGATTGGTTCACAATGGATGAAGATGGATTTCGTAAATTGTTCAAAGGATCGGCAGTAAAACGAACCAAGTATTCAGGATTAAGCAGAAATATCAAACAAAATTTAATGAAGAGACTTAAAGACAAATTGTAATAAGGAAATAATGATGACAAAAGTAGGCGTATTACTATCAGGGTGTGGTGTGAATGATGGATCAGAAATTCACGAATCTGTGATCACTATGTTGGCTTTAGATAGAGCCGGTGTTGAAATGGTTCTTATGGCACCCAATATTGATCAAATGCATGTGGTGAACCACTATACGGGTCAAGAAATGGATGAATTTCGAAATGTGCTCGTTGAGTCGTCCAGAATTGCCCGTGGAAATATAAAAGATATGGCAGAAGTAAGCGGGAATGATATAGATGCATTAATTATTCCCGGTGGATTTGGTGTGGCCAAAAATTTATGTGACTATGCCATGGCTGGTTCTGAGTGTTCCATCAATCCTGATGTATATCGTTTGGTTACAGAAGTTCATCTTCTGCAAAAACCTATCGGTGCCATTTGTATTGCCCCGGCGATGATGGCTAAAATTTTAGCTGAACTGGATGAGTCGGCGGAAATGACAATCGGTTCTGATGAATCTACCGCCAGTGATATTAAATCTATGGGAAGTACTCATGTTTCATGTCCTGTAACTGAAATGGTTGTGGATGAGGAAATGAAAATTGTAACAACACCAGCTTATATGGATGCTCAATCCATTAAAGAAGCTGCGGAGGGGATTGAAAAACTCGTAACGCAGGTTTTGAAGATGGTAGGATGAAAAAAATTGCAGAACTAAATGATATTCCCAAGGGCGGAAGTAAACTCGTCATGATAGATGACACCCCCATTGCATTATTCAATTTAAAGGGGAAGATTCATGCCTGGGATAATCGCTGTCCACACCGTGGTGCATCATTGGCGGATGGAAATATTTCAGATTCAATTATTCAATGTAAATCGCATCTATGGGAATTTGATATTAACGCAGCCTGCGCTGTGGCTAATTCTGATTTAAAGGTAAAGACTTTTAAAGTTGAAGTAAAAGAAGGGTCAGTATTTATCGACGATTAACATCAATTGATCCCAATCCAACGCTGATATCGAGGTAAACAGTTGGCCAATCAGAATTCCAATCTTCAGTTAAATATTGATTTCCTTTTTTAATAAAATCATCCAAATCCACTGAAGATAAAAAGTTGTGATGAACTTTCGCTTTCACATTCACATTCTCCGGCAGAACAAGGTCAAGCGAGCCCATTCCTACTTTGATATCAATTTCTATATTTTTGGTAATTTCACCACGGAAATCAATATCAGCTGAACCCAATCCTACTTCGATATCCACTTCACGAGCGTTGAGGTTTCCCAATCCTTCTGCATTAAATTCACCCAACCCAGTGTCAATTCGTAAAAAATCACAAGTCTCAAGATTTGGTGTATTCATGCTAACATTCATAGAACCTAAGCCACAGTCAATGATGACACGAGATAGTGTTAAACCTGTGAAATCAATATTCGCTTCACCAATTCCAAAATCCATATCAAATTCAATGGGAATATTTTTAGGTATAGAAAATTCTAATTTATTTTCAAATTCGCTCAACGGACCCCTAAGTTTGGTATTATCATCAAAATCAAAATCATATTTTTTATCATGATCCGTTTTAATGGAAAAAATCCCACGTCCTATTCGTTCAGTGTAATCAATTTCGGGATCCACTTTTGAGGGGTAGTAAAAAATATCACCATTAATGACCATGGGTTTCATATTTGCATCCAGAGTCAATTCACCAATACCAAAATCGATATTGACCTTTAATTCATCTACGTTGCCGACCTTGTATTGATAATGGTCTCGGACCCATTTCCCCTTTTTGCTTTCTCCCTTATCCTGTTGAAATAAAGTGTTTGAAGGTCCTTGACCAAACAATATTCCCAAGGAGATGATTGTAATAAATGTATTTATTTTTTTCATTTTAAAATGAGTAGTTGAAGCGAATGGTTGTTTCATAGGGACCATCGTGATCCAAAGGTTTGGCAATATTGATCATCCAATCGTGATCATCATCGTAGTCGCCATGACCAATGCCGATGCCTGCCGATGAAATGCCCAATTTCGGATTATCTGATATCCAGCCTGAATCCCATTTTTTTCCTTCCCAAGCTCGACCTCCGTCAGCAAAAAACGAAATAAGCCAATCGCCATCTGTAAATCTTGGCGTTAGAAAAAGCGCAAGATTTACTTGAGCCATTTGGTTTCCTTGTTGCACTTTATATCCCTGGGCAGCGACAGAGCCTATTCCACCAACACTGAATAATCGATGAGAGGGCATGGAATCATCGCCAGACCCTATCATAAGTCTAGATCTAAAAACCAATCCTTCAGAAAATTCCCAATTAAAAACTAATAATGCTAAGTTTCGTTGGGTAGCTTTTCCATAATCCATCTTAAATACAGAGGCGGTATCACCATCAGATTGGATATGTTCTGATTGTAAATAAATAGCCAACCCGGTTTGCAATGGTGAATAGTTTGGTGTCCTTGCCATGAATGTTAATTCATTATAATTGGATGACATTGGGACCATTGTAAGGTTTGGGCGAAGTGATCGCTTTTTTTCAAAAACACTATACATATTCCAAATTGGAAGCGTATCCTGTTCAGCTGAAATAAAGCGACCTTTAATACGAATATTTTTAAAAATATTTAGTCCAATTCCCGTTTCCCAACCTTGTTCATCCCATCGGTCGTAAAAATCCTGGCGTGCCAAAAAACTGGCCCAACCATTTTCATCTTGAGGTATGCGATAGGCATCGTCGGTTCGCGCTTCTTTAAATAAACTGGCATAAAGAATTAAATTCTGGTTTTCAAAAAAGCTCTTTTCAAAGGTAGTGCGACCTATATAATCTGGAGCGAATCCCTTTCTCCAGCGTACTCCGGCGGACCAATTAAGCCTGAAGTTTGATTTTGAATGGCGATCCCATCGTTCATTGAAAGGTGTTAAAACAAATCCTTCATTTCGATTATATTGGATGGTAGGTCTTTTGGGATGAATCCAACTTTGACGAGATCGATCTGATTTACGATCCAAACCAAATTCTGTTGTCCCCTGGATGGCATCTTCCTTATCAGTTTCGCGGTAGATTAATCCTTCTTTTAAATTATTTTCAATAATTTTTCCATTAACAGTACTATTCGGTTCACGGTAAACATTGCCGCCGATAGTTATAATTTGGCCATTTAAAATACCGCCGCCTTTTAAGTACGCATCACCACCTAAAAGGGTCGCAACACCATTGACCGTTCCGTAAATAATTAAATTACCACCAACAATGCGCATATTCGATTCAGAAACTTCTCCAGAATCAATGGTGACATCTTCACGAAATGTAAATTCATCAGAGAATAAATTATTCTTCTCCTGATTCTCTTCTTTGACCTGTTCATCTTCAATCGCGCTGTCAATCCCAGCTTCAATAATATCTTCTACAACTTCTTCAACATCATTTGCATCTTGGGTAAAACCCATATTTAAAATAATGAGTAATGATAATAAATATTTCATGACTTAATCCTTCTCAATTGAAATTGAATCGTGACTGGTTTTCAGTTTGACTGAAAACTTTCCCCCGTTAATGCTGCCATTGGCCAGCACATCATTGTCATCTAAAGTAATTTGTAGCGGAAACTCTGAGTCGATGGCACCGGTGGATCTTCGATTAATAACAGTTGCATCAATCGTTGCAGGAAAATCAGATGGCAATCGCAGTTCAATTTTTCCACCACTGGTTTTTAAATATATTTCATGATCATCAAAAGATCGGTTCCAGATTTTTTCTATTTCAATTCGGCCACCGCTGGTTTTTCCGATAATTCTTCCAACCACATGTTCCCCAATAATATTGCCTCCCGATGTATTCACATCAATATGACCCATAATACGATCAAATTCTATATTACCACCAGAAGCGCTTCCCTCAAATTCACCCTTAATATCCATTGCTTCTATATTTCCACCAGAGGTATGAACATCTACATCGCCTTCAATACCCGTTACATCGATATTCCCGCCGGAAGTTCTCCCGTAGATCTTTGATCCAATGATATCTTTAAAATCGATATTTCCCCCGCTGGTATGCATATCGACTTCCGCTTTGCAATAGGTTATGTCCACATCGCCTCCAGAAGTAGTCCCTTCTAGTTTTCCATCAGAATCATTTACCTCGATATCACCACCGGATGTACGCACATTGGCTACACCTTTTACTTTATCAAGTGTGATGTCGCCTCCAGAAGTTTTAGCCGTTAAACGACCGGTGAGATGTGAAACATCGACATTGCCACCACTGGTTTTTAAGTATGCTTCACCCGAGATGTAACTCACATCAATATCGCCGCCGGAGGTCTTCATGCTTAGGTTATAATTTTGAGGAACGACTACATCATAATCATAAGAGATTTTTAATCTGCGAGGGCCATTTTTTTCACGTCTAAATTCAATATGGCCTTCTCCGGATTTTGAGACTTCCGCTTTTTCTGACTTGAAGTAATCTTCTGCTATTGATCGGGATTTTGTCCTAATCTTCATTCTCTCAATAATCGTTACGGTCGTTATTGGTTTTCCTTCTACGGTAATATCACCGGTGACGTGTTTGAATTCCACAACGCGATTATTTCCTTCGGCCTTGCTTACATCAAATTCGTAGGTTGTTGTTGCGATATACCTGTTTCTGGAATCCTTATCAAAAGATTCAAATGATTCGTACAAGCCTTGGGATTGAACAAATACCGTTAAAAGAATGGGAATTAAAATTTTCATTGTTTTACCTCGAATGCTTCATCTTCGGCTAAATAACTGATGTCATCCATGACTTCTACCGCCCTTGCACGGATATATTCATTTTGATCCATAAGGCTTACCACACGGAGAGCAGGTACAATATCGGCTGATGGACTATTGGCTAAGATGGAAAGGGCGCCCATGCGGACAGCTTCATTTTCATCTTCTAATAAAATTTTTAAGCTTGCGTCGCGAATTATTTTGTCCGTCTCAAATCGGGACAACATTTCCAGTGCTTTAAGTCGAACACCCACATTGGTTTCAGAGAGGACTGAAGAGATAAGCACCAACTTTTTATTATCATGGGAGGGGACGCTTTCCAGTAGGTTCACTGCTTTCAGGCGTTTGCCGGGGTTGGTGTCGTTGAGCAGTAAGTAGAAAAGAATCTGCTGAATAGTTTCATCGCTTGTACCACCGGAGACATCAACATTCTTTTTGGTTTCAACAGCCAGGCGAATATTGTCATCATCGGATTTTCCAAATTGTACATCTGAAAGTGCCCCCTCCTGGATCAATCCCATAATAGCGGCTGATGAGAATCCGTTATCGGGTTGAATATCTTGAACGGGATTCAATAAAAAGCGACCGGCAAAAAATGCTATAACCACGTAAGATGCAACAGCCCATACCGGTTGACGTGGAGAAAGGACAGTCTCAAAAATATTTTTAAATTTATCCAAAATGGGTGATGGTGATTTAATGGAATCGATTTGACTTATTCGTGCTCTTAAAAGATTGCGATGTCCCTGTAATTCTTCATCGGAGATATTTACGTTGAACGTATCAGATGTGAGTTCTAAGGTTTCCTTAAGTTCCTGAACATAATTCTTAAGACTTTCCTCGGAATTAATTTTAGTTTCGAATGCTTGGCGCTCATCAGCGCTCAAGGCATTCATGGTATAAAGGCTGGCCTGTTCTTTGAGTTTATTAGAAATATCAGGCATAACGATACTCCTTAAGTTCATTTCTGAGTTTTTCCATAGCACGGAAAAGGTATTTTTTTACGGTTCCTTCGCCAATGCCCATTATTCCGGATATTTCCCTGATCTTCAAATTTTGCATATGTTTGAGTAAAAAAGCGGTACGCTGTTTGTCCGGTAATTGATTGGCAGCGGCTTTTACCGCTTTCATAATTTCGTCCCGATCACTGGTGCTCTCCGGTTTTTCTGTGATATTCATGAGTGGGTCTGAGCCATCTTCCAAGGCTTCCTGGATTGGCATCTTATTTTGCGTCCGCTTCAAATTGTAAAATGTATTGACTGTAATCCTGTAGAGCCAAGTGTAGAAGGCACTTTGAAAGCGGAACTTTGAAATACTTTTATAAGCTTTAATAAAAACCTCTTGGTAGAGGTCTTCGGCGTCGTATTTATTTTGTGTCAGTTGGTAAGCTAATGTCATAATTTTTTCGTCGTGTATAGCCACAAGTTGGTGAAACGCTTCGGAATCGCCTGCCTGGGCTAGTTGTATTAATTGTCTGATATCGTTTTTCAAGATTTTCAGTCGTCACAGGGGGTATGACACAGCTTTTTTTAAAAAGGTTGTCATCGGATTTTAAATTTTATTTAGAAGAAAAAATAGGAATAAAAAAGCCCCCACATTTGCGGAGGCTTTTACATTTATTCAATATTATATTGAATTATAATCCTGTTTCGGCAACAGTCTTTTTCACCGCTTCCAATGTATTGTTTAAAGCGGCTTTTTCATCATCTTTAAGTTCAAATTCGAGAATGCGCTCTACACCGCCGGCACCAATCACTGAAGGGACACCGATGAAATAACCATCAATGCCGAACTCACCCTCACACAGTGAAGCGCATGGGATTACACGCTTTTTATCCCGAAGGTAAGACTCTGCCATTTCTATCGCCGACTGAGCCGGTGCATAAAAGGCGGAACCATTGCCGAATAATTTTACAATTTCACCACCGGCAAAGCGGGTACGATCTACAATTTCTTCTAAACGATTAGCAGGAATCAATTCTTCCACAGGAACACCGCCAACGGTGGCATAGCGTGTAATTGGGACCATAGTATCGCCATGACCGCCAAGCACCATACAGGTCACATCCTGAACAGAACAGCCTGTCTCCATGGCAATAAAGGTGCAGAAGCGGGCACTATCCAATGCGCCGGCCATCCCTACAACTTTATTTTTACTGAATCCTGAAATTTTATAGAATGCATTTACCATGGCGTCCAATGGGTTCGATATAACGATAACAAAAGCATTAGGAGCATGCTCTTTAATGTTAGTTGCCACATCCTTCATAATACCCAAGTTGATGCCCAGGAGATCCTCACGGTTCATTCCCGGTTTCCGCGGTATACCAGCAGTAATGATTATTACATCGGAGCCAGCAAGATCAGCGTAATTAGAAGTACCGGTAATATTAACATCATATCCATCATGAGGTCTTAGCTGCATGATATCCAATGCTTTACCTTTAACCATTCCTTCTGCTTGAGGAATATCAAAAATAATGACATCGCCCAATTCTTTTTGGGTCGCAATTAAGGCCAGATTTCCGCCGATTTGACCGCCACCAATTAATGCAATTTTAGATCGAGACATATAGAATCCTTATTTATTGTTAAATAAAAAGACCCCGTTCCACAATGCAGAACGGGGTCTTTTTATAGAATGAAATGAAGTTTGATTTATCCGTTGTTTAAAACGCTGACAATTTTCCGGTCACGGCCTTTGCGGTTAAATTTAACCACGCCGTCAGACGTTGCGAATAATGTATCATCTCCAGCGCGACTCACGTTTGTGCCGGGGTGAAATTTGGTTCCACGTTGTTTGAGGATGATTCCCCCAGCGAGGATACTTTGTCCATCAGACACTTTTACCCCAAGCCTTTTAGCGTTGGAATCGCGACCATTTTTGGAACTACCTACACCTTTTTTATGTGCCATATTTAATCTTTCTTCTTTTCAGCTTTATCAGCTGTTTTCTTTGGTGCCACCTTTTTCTTAGGCGCTGATGCAGAAATTGCATCAATCTGTACCAATGAAAAGTCTTGTCGGTGTCCGTTCTTCCGACGATAACCTTTACGTCTTTTCTTTTTAAAGATAATGACTTTACGGTCACGGCCATGATCCAGCACAGTACCAGATACGGATACACCTTTTACAGTTGGTTTCCCAACCTTAACTTTTTTACCATCATCCGTCAAAAGGACATTATCAAATTTGACCTTTTTACCGACTTCTGCCTCAAGAAGTGACACTTTAATTTTGTCACCTTCTGCGACGCGGTATTGTTTTCCTGCTATATTAACGATTGCAAACATATTTTCTCCAAAAAAAGCCGAGGAACTTAAGTTAAATCTCTCTTGTTTTCAACACCTACATGCTCAATCTCTTGTTGACCATTCTTAGTGTTTAAAAATCTGAATTCATCCCGGGCAATAGCTGGATTGCCCTCGATAATGATGTAAGTGAAATTCTGCCACATGAGTCCGCGAAGTGCTTTTTTATTATCTTTCATAAAATGAGCAATCTCAGGATGAAGTTCTAATTTTAACCTGAGACTACGGTGTTTTGATTTATATCGACGTAGCCAATGGTCAATACGAGTGATCAGTGTTTCCCGTGACATGATCCGGCCGGCACCATGACAGGTGGGACATTCTTCACTCATGGAATCCAACAAACTTAATCGAATTCGTTGGCGAGTCATTTCCAAAAGACCAAATTCTGAAATAGGTGAAACGGCTACTTTTGCTCGATCTTTCTTTAATTCTTTTCGAAGTTCGTAGTAAACCTTCCGACGATTTGATTCTTCACGCATATCGATAAAATCGATTACTACTAAACCTGAAAGATCTCTTAAACGAAGCTGGCGCGCAACTTCTTTACATGTTTCTAGGTTTATTTTAAGCGAATTCTCTTCATGGTTCTTTTTACCCACAAATCGGCCGCTGTTTACATCCACCACAACCATGGCTTCTGTTTTTTCAATAATGAGGTAGGCACCGCTTTTTAACCAAACTTTTGGACGGAGTAGTTTATCTAACTCGTTCTCTATCCCCATACTTTCAAAGAGCGGCTGTTTCAGCTTATAATGCTCTAGGCGATTGGCCATGTTAGGGGAGACCTCTTCCAAATAGCCCTGAAGTTTTCGGTAAAGCTTTTTAGAATCAATTGCAATTTTGTTGATATCGGGTGTAAATAAATCCCGAATAACACTAGAAGCTGTTTCTAAATCCTCATAAACAATCGCTGTACCTTTTGCTCGTTCACTTTTATTCTGAAGCTTTTTCCAATTTTCAACAAGGATATTGAAATCGTTTTTAAGTAGTTCTTCACTTTTGCCTTCCGCTACAGTTCGAACTATGACGCCCATGCCTTTTTCTTTCAAGGATGAGACAATTTTCTTTAAACGGCGACGTTCGTATTTATCCCATATTTTTTTAGAAATTCCAATATAATTTGCATTGGGAACTAGGACAAGAAGACGTCCGGGGATGGCAATTTCAGTTGTAACACGGGGACCTTTTCCGGCGAATGCTTCTTTAATTACCTGAACATGAATATCCTGTCCGGTTTTTAAATCGACACTAATATCATCACGAAACCTTTTTCGGTTTCGCTGTTGGCCATTCTTACTGTTTTTATTTTTAGATGGGCGGCTTTCAACCTCATCCACATCTGCAAGGTAGGCGGAATTTTCTATTTCTGAGAAAGGTAGGAAAGCATTGATATCGTAACCAATATCTACAAATGCGGCCTGCATTCCGGGGAGGACATTTTCAACCTGTCCTTTATAAATATTCCCCACCATGCGTTGGCGGTCCTGCTTCTCAACATAGACTTCAACGAGTGTACCATCTTCAACAATGGCAATTCGAGATTCCCCCATACTCTCGCTGATAAAAATCTCTTTTTTCATATCTTAACTCCAAAGATTTATCAACTTAGGGTTTCTATTATCTTGGATTGGAGACGAAATGAAGAAAGCAGTCGGCCCTTCAGCCGAGGTAGAATTCTACAGAATGAATGAATTTAATCTTCTGAAGGATGAAAATTTTCGGTAACTATTTTGTTATGGTCTAGAATCAGACCGAAAAAACTTTTTGGATTTGCACCTTCAATTCATCGCCATCCAGCATGGAAAATACGGATAGGTGTTCTACTGACCAAGGAATATAAGGTATAACTAAAGGATTGGTATAGATTCAGTTTTTCAGGTAATTTTGGGCAGTCGTGATTTGTTCCCTATTGCCGCGACATAAAATAATGGTGCTAAAAAGGTCATTAACCTCGACTTTTGCATCGGGGTTTTTTACTTTTAGAAAGAAAGACAAATGATTAAAGATTTATTTAAAGAAAAAATATTGGTTTTGGATGGAGCCATGGGAACTATGGTCCAATCCTATAACCTTTCGGAAAAAGATTTTCGTGGAGATCGATTCAAGAATCACCCAAAGGATTTGAAAGGCAATAACGATTTACTTAGTCTCACCCGTTCCGATGTTGTAGGTGAGATCCACAAAGCCTATTTTGATGCTGGTGCCGATATTGTTGAGACCAACACCTTTAATGCCAATGCCATTTCCCAGCTTGATTATGGCATGGAGGACTTGGCTTACGAGATAAACCTTGAAGCGGCAAAAATTGCTAAATCTGTCGCTAAATCCTATACAGACTACCCGCGATTTGTAGCCGGAGCATTAGGGCCAACAAACCGTACCGCTTCAATGAGCCCCGATGTGAATGATCCCGGTTTTCGTAATATCACTTTTGATGAGTTGAAAAATGCATATTACGATCAGGCAAAAGGACTTTTAGATGGTTGTGTTGATCTATTTTTAGTTGAAACTGTTTTTGATACCTTGAATTGTAAAGCAGCGCTTTTTGCTGTGAAAACATTAATGGAAGATCGAGGAGTCGATATTCCGATTTTAGTTTCTGGAACAATCACCGATGCGAGTGGCAGAACACTTTCGGGGCAAACGGTGGAAGCCTTCTGGAATTCAATTCGTCATGCAGATTTAACTGCAGTCGGACTTAACTGTGCTTTAGGTGCGGAGCAGATCCGTCCATGGCTAGATGACCTTTCAACATCTGCCGGTATTTATTCCTTCGTTTATCCCAATGCGGGGTTGCCTAACGAATTTGGAGAATACGATGAATCTCCCGAAGCAATGGCCGCCATCATAAAAGAATTTGCCGAAAGCGGATTGGTAAACCTTGTGGGCGGATGCTGCGGTACAACGCCTTCTCATATTAAGGCAATTGCTGATGCAGTCCACGGAGTCACTCCTAGAGAAATTCCGAAGATTAATCCTTTAACAAAATTGAGTGGTTTGGAACCGGTGACGATTCGTCCCGAGAGTAATTTTGTAAATATTGGAGAGCGAACCAATGTAACCGGCTCGGCTAAATTCCGCCGATTAATCAAAGAAGATAACTATGAGGAAGCTTTATCTGTAGCACGCCAGCAGATTGAAAATGGCGCCCAAATTATTGATGTAAATATGGATGAAGGACTCCTCGATTCGGAACAAGCTATGGAAACATTCCTTCGTTTGATCGCTGCGGAACCGGATATTGCTAAAGTGCCTGTCATGGTAGATTCATCTAAATGGACAGTTTTGGAAGAAGGGTTGAAAAATCTTCAGGGAAAAGGCATTGTCAATTCTATCTCCATGAAAGAAGGGGAGGGCGAATTTATAAGGCAAGCTAAGATTGTTAAAAAATATGGTGCGGCCGTAATTGTCATGGCTTTTGATGAAAAAGGTCAAGCCGATTCATACGATCGGAAAGTTGAGATTTGCACAAATGCTTATAAGATTCTAACTGAAGAAGTTGGTTTTGCCCCGGAAGATATCATTTTTGATCCGAATATATTTGCTGTGGCTACGGGGATTGAAGAGCACAATGAATATGGAAAAGCATTTATTGATGCCACTAAAACGATAAAGGAAACACTTCCGGGTGTTCATATCAGTGGTGGCGTCTCGAATCTTTCTTTCTCATTTCGGGGAAATAATGGTATTCGCGAGGCGATGCATTCCGTTTTTCTTTATCATGCTATACAGGCCGGAATGGATATGGGAATCGTGAATGCGGGGCAACTTACAGTTTATGATGAAATTGCGCCGAAATTGAAAAAACGTGTAGAAGACGTTCTATTTAATCGCAGGGATGATGCTACCGAAAGATTGGTTGAAATTGCAGATGAATATCGCGGTGTTAAAAAATCGCAGAAAAAGGATTTGTCCTGGCGGGAGAATTCTGTTCAGGATCGTCTAAGCCACGCTTTAGTGGATGGAATTGTCGATTTTATAGTAGATGATACAGAAGAGGCACGTCAAAAATATGATCGTCCAATTCATGTGATTGAAGGTCCTCTCATGGATGGTATGAATGTCGTGGGCGATTTGTTCGGTGCGGGCAAAATGTTTCTGCCCCAAGTGGTGAAATCTGCTCGGGTGATGAAAAAAGCTGTAGCACACCTTTTGCCATTTATTGAAAAAGAAAAAGATGAATTGGGACTCACGGGAAAATCAAACGGTAAAATTGTCATGGCGACGGTAAAGGGTGATGTCCATGATATTGGAAAAAATATTGTAGGTGTTGTACTGGGTTGCAATGGTTATGATATTATTGATCTTGGCGTTATGGTATCGTCGGACAAAATCCTTTCTACGGCCAAAGCTGAAGGGGCTGATATTATCGGTCTTTCTGGGCTTATTACGCCCAGTTTGGATGAAATGGTTCATGTCGCCAGTGAAATGGAACGACTTGAATTTGATATTCCTTTGTTAATTGGGGGTGCCACAACAAGCCGCAAACACACCGCCGTCAAAATCGAAGAAAATTATTCCGGTCCAACCATCCATGTAATTGATGCCTCCCGTGCCGTGGGTGTTGTGAGCAAACTATTGAATGAGGATGAAAAAGAATCGCTAGTATCGGAGACACAAGCAGATTTTGCCAAGATTAGAGAGGCACGTGCAAAAAGGCCCCAAATGAAGCGGCTTAATATCCAAACAGCAAGAGAAAGAAAATTTCCAGTTGATTGGAATCAATATCAAGTACCAACACCAAGATTTCAAGGGGTAAAAGTTTTTGAAGATTATCCTTTAGACGAATTGGTGGATTATATTGATTGGTCTCCCTTTTTCCACGCGTGGGAATTAAAGGGGGTTTATCCAAAAATAATGACCGATTCCAAATATGGAGTTGAAGCGCAAAAACTTTTTGATGACGGTCAGTCACTTTTGAAAAGAATTGTATCTGAAAAATTGCTTACGGCAAAAGGCGTGATAGGCATTCATCCTGCCTATGCGGAAAATGAATCCGTATTTACAGATGGTGTGGTATTTAAATTTCCCCGACAAACGGTAGATAAAGGTGCGAAGAAACCGAATTTTTGTTTGGCGGACTTTATTGCACCGAAAGATGATTTTATTGGAACATTTGCAGTAACTACGGGCCACGGAATCGAAACCATCGTAAAAGAATTCGAAAACCAGCATGATGATTATAATGCCATCATGGTTAAAGTATTAGCGGATCGACTGGCGGAAGCTTTTGCAGAACGGCTTCACCAAAGGATGCGGAAAGAACTCTGGGGATATGCCACTGATGAATCAATGAATAATGATTCACTAATAAATGAAAAATATCAGGGAATTCGTCCCGCACCGGGATACCCCGCATGTCCGGATCATGTAGAAAAAGATAAGATTTGGAAATTGCTCAATGTTGAGGAAAACACAGGAATTACGTTGACAGAAAGTCGCGCCATGAATCCCGCCGCTTCTGTCAGTGGATGGTACTTTTCTCATCCTGAATCTCGATACTTTAGTGTAAGTGATTATTAACATTATGTAAAAAATACTTTACTTATAGTAATATATATCATACATTCTGCCCTAATTATTGATAAAGGAGAATGACTTATGTTAGAAGAATTAAAAGGAAAAGAAGTCTTAATTCAAACTTCCAGTTTTGCAACCGATAATACTAAAGGTAAAGTTCTTGAAGTTGGAGATTCTTGGATAAAAATTCAAGCCAAAAAGAAAATTGAATATATCAGTTTGAAAAAGGTCTCAATAATCAATACTAAAATATAGTAGTTCTACAAGTTGACTCTTAAAATTATAATAAAGGATTAATAATTATGACAAAGAAAATGACTGAATCTAGCGATCTTACCACTCGAACTAAAATAAACACGGTTCATGTTGGACTTTGGACCGGCGCTTGGGTTTTGACTTCAGCATTGGCTGTGTTTGGCCCCAAATTTTTTTGGGCGTTCAATACGACCCTTACAATTCTAGGCGTGCTCATTAATCTGGGGATTGGATTTGGAATGATATTGGCAAACAAACGGCATCTGAATGGGCTGGATGAACTGATGCGAAAAATTCAACTTGAAGCCATGGCATTTTCGCTGGGTGTTGGGTTAGTGTGTGGTCTTAGCTATGAACTGTTGGAAGACATTAAACTCATTTCTTTTGAACCTGAGATATCACATTTAATCATGCTGATGGCAATTACTTATATTGGTGGCGTACTCGCAGGCCAGAGGAAATTCAAATGAATCTTTTTTCAAATTATTCAAATAGAGAACTCAATATTTGGGGTGAATTAGGATTAGATATTCTAGTATCAATTTATTTTTTCCCAAAAGTTTTATATATGGATTTAAATGAGGGAGATATTCTTTTAGAAATCATTATTAACACCATTATAATTTCTATTTTGTATTCAATCCTCGTATTTGGGTTTATAAACAAATTCGTAAAACCACAAAAGAGGGATGAACGAGATGATTTATGTGAGAAGAAAGGATACAGAATTGGATATTTAATTTTTCACTTTTTCATAATCATTTTAATAGGGATAATTGTATCCTACCCATTTTATTATAAATCGTTAATGGTTTTTAATCCATCAATCGTTGTGTTTTTGTTATTAATTATGGTAATAGCTTCCGTTGGGAACGCCATTACTCAGTTATATTATTACCGAAAGACAATTTAAAAATGGGAAAGCTTGCAATCACAAATAATGTTCGTCGTCTGCGCTTTGATGCAGATGAAATGACTCAGGCAGATCTTGCCGCGAAAGCAGATGTTACCCGTCAAACCATCATTGCGATTGAGGGGGGCAAATATTCACCTTCCCTGGAATTGGCTTTCAAAATTGCCAATGCGTTTGGCGTTCCTTTGGAATCCGTGTTCCAATTTCAGGATGGTGAATGATGAATTATCGTAAAAACAATTCCCAGTATTGGGAGGATAAATATTTGGCAGATAGCTTAGGCTGGGATTTAGGTGGGCCCACCCCAATATTTCGACAAATGGCATCAAAGTTAAACCCAGGGAAAGTTTGTATCGTAGGATGTGGCCATGGGCATGATGCAATCGTTTTTGCACAAAAAGGATTTGAAGTGACAGCTGTAGATTTTGCCCCATCGGCTATCGTCGCACTAAAAACATTAGCGGAATCGTCCCAAGTTAAAATCAATGCTGTCGAAGCTAATATTTTTTCTTTAACACACAAATACGCAAATACTTTTGATTATATTATTGAGCAAACATGTTTTTGTGCTATTGATCCAAGCCGAAGAGTAGAATATGAAGCTGTAGTTAAATCAATATTAAAACCGGGTGGACAATTAGTTGGACTCTGGTTTCCTTTAGATAAAACATTGGAAGAAGGTGGTCCACCCTATGCGACAAGGATTGATGAAGTTAAATCTATTTTTGATTTAGGATGGGGAATTGTAAAGGAAGAATTTCCGGATTTATCAATTGGCCCTCGAAAAGGTCGCGAAAAACTGATTATATTTAAAAAGTGTTAAAGTACTAATTTAGAAAGAAGCGAAAGGACTTTAACACATTTTTCAATGATTGACCAATCCACATTTGATTTCCTAACAGACCTAAAGAATAATAACCGTCGGGAATGGTATCATGCCAATAAGGACAGGTTCAAGGATGCCCAGCAAAACTTTATCGATTTTGTAGCGATGCTCTTGTTTCGGATTTCTGAATTTGATTCTGAAATGATTGGAACCGAACCAAAAGACTGTTTATTTCGAATTTATCGTGATACGCGTTTTTCTAAAGATAAAACGCCCTACAAGACTTGGTTCGGTGCCAGTATGAATCCCGGTGGAAGAAAGCGCATGGGTGCTGGCTATTACATTCATGTGGGCCCGGAAGAATGTTTTATTGCCGGTGGTATTTGGCATCCAGATAAGGATACATTATTGGCCATTCGTGAATATATTGTGGGATGGCCGAATCAATTTGAATCCATAGTAAAAGACGACGGGTTTATAAATACTTTTGGGGAATTGGGTGGTAACCGTCTAAAAGTTGCACCAAAAGGATATCCTAAAGATCATCCCCAGATTGAATGGCTTCGATATAAAGATTTTATTGTGAGTAAGAAAATCCCAATTGCTGATTTTCGGTCAGACCAAATTTTAGATATTGGCTATGATGTATACCACCAAATGGCAGATTTTATCGTTTACCTCCGAAAGGCGATAGGTCAATCATAATCGTTTAATTCTTTCTTTACCACCCATAATCATTAAGGGCATGATTGATGCCAAAAAGATAATGTGATACCAAGCGGGCATGGTGTCCCCAAAACTAATTTGAACAACGATTGCAAATACTAAATTGATTATGGCTGCAATTTGAACAACTCGAAGATGGTTTGTCGCTGCAACCAAACCAGAAACATATCCTGCAATAATGGAACAGATAAATGTTAGGACTAAACTGGCCATAAGCATTCCCTTGGTTGTGGGAACCGTATTCTCAAATTGATCGGGAAAAAGACTCATTAGAATTGGGAAGAGGAGAAGATTGCAAATTATTCCCCAACTGAGCCAACCTGCAACCACTGCTAAAATATTTCTTATCATAATTATTCCTTTCAATTAAATCAATTTACGTACGAATAATAAGATGTGACCTTTAATTGTTTGCCCTAATTTTCGCCCCATGATTTCTGATTTAATACTCGCAAAAGATGCCGCTATTGAAGCAGGTGGCGTAATATTAAACTATTATAAAGCGGATTACGAAATTCGTGATAAGGGATATCATAATCCTGTTACAACAGCAGACCATGCGGCCGATGATTGTCTGAAGGACATTTTAATGGGGGCCCGGCCAGAATATGGTTGGTTATCCGAAGAAACTGTGGATTCGCCGGACCGTTTATCCAAGGATAGGGTATGGGTTGTTGATCCACTTGACGGCACCAAAGAATTCATCGAAGGCGTTCCAAACTTTGTGGTTAGTGTTGCCTTGGTAGAAAATGGCAAACCGATTGTTGGTATTCTTTATAACCCCGTAACCAAAGAAACATTTACGGCAGCCAAAGGTGAGGGCGCATTTTTGAATAGTGAACCCATTCGCTGTTCTTCAAAAGTAAATTTGGTTGATATGGTTATTTTGAATAGTCGTTCTGAAACACGACGTGGGCTATGGGCGCCATATGATGGTACATTTGGTGAACTCAGGGCAGTAGGCTCTGTTGCGTATAAGCTTGGGCTTACAGCCGCTGGGAAAGCAGATATATTTGCTTCTCTTCGTCCAAAAAACGAATGGGACATCTGTGCAGGAAATTGTATAATTAATGAAGCAGGCGGAAAACTGATTGACCTAAAAGGGAATCTTGTTAGTTTCAATCAAGAAAAGACGCTTATTGAACCAGGTTTAATTGCCGGTGAAGTAGATGCAGTGGATAAAACATATAAAATTTTAACATAATAAATAAAAATGACACAAATACCAGAAGATGCAATCCAATGTTTAGATAAAGGATTCGTTCGACTCGTGGATTCCATGGGTGGGGATGATGCCATTGTACAAGCGGCTCGCGTGAGTTATGGTAAAGGGACCAGTAAAACATCTCAAGATCGGGGACTTATTCGCTATCTTATGCGCCATCGCCATACAACACCTTTTGAAATGGTGGAATTCAAGTATCATTGCAAGATGCCTATTTTTGTTGCCCGGCAATGGGTTCGACATCGTACGGCAAATATTAACGAATATTCACTTCGATACTCAGAAGCGCGCGATGAGTTTTATATGCCTGACCCTGAACATATTCAGTTTCAGTCGGCTTTAAATAAGCAGGGCAGGATGGGGGAAGTGCCACCAGAATTAAAACAAAAAGTTCAGGATTATTTTAAAGAAATTTCTGATCGCAGTTTTGCAATTTATTCTGAATTGAATGAGGCAGGAGTGGCCCGTGAATTGGCCCGATCAATTCTCCCGGTAAATCTTTATACGGAATGGTATTGGAAGAACGATCTTCATAATCTGCTTCATTTTGTTGGACTGAGATCCGACAGTCATGCCCAATACGAAATTCGAGTTTTTTCTGATGCAATGGCGGAATCAGTGAAAGCTGTTGCGCCATTTGCGTGGGAAGCCTACCAAGATTACGTTGTAAAAGGAATGCGTTTTTCTCGCGTTGAGCAAAGTTTGCTCCAGAAAAACTTACCCAATCGTGTTATTGATGATATTTGTGAAGATATTGCCTATCAACTAACTGCAACACTCCATAATTCGAAGCCAAGAGAAGATGCTGATTTGTATCCATTATACCAAAAACAAGGTGGTTCCGATTCTGAAACGGATTTCAAATTAAAATGGGATTCAGGTGAAATTGAATTGGGTAATACACGTGAACTCAGAGAATTCAAGTTGAAACTGGAGAGTTTAAAAAACTAGTCGCGGATTGCATAACACACAGAGCAATATGTTATTAATTATAAAATCGCTACAATCTCTGTGACTTCGCCGCAAATAAACGAAGGTCATCGCCAACGCCTTCGGGATAAATTCCTGAAAAGCGGTCTGGATGGATTTCACGATTATGAAATTATCGAACTCTTACTTACTTTAGGTACTCCCCGAAAAGATTGCAAACAAGCGGCCAAGGATGCTTTGAAACAATTTGGTTCTCTTAAATCTGTTTTGGAAGCCAACGCAGAGGAACTCAAATCCATTAATGGTATTGGGGACAATAATGTATTCGGACTCAAAATTGCCCAAGCTGTTTCCCGTCGCTATCTTTCAGACAAAATTATCAATAAAGATTTTATCCGTTCCGCCGATGAAGTGATGGATTATTTAAAGCATAATCTCCGGGATAAAAACCGTGAAATATTTATGGTTATTTATCTCAATGGTCGAAATCAAATTTTAAAAATGGAAGAATTATTTGAAGGCACTTTATCTACATCGGCAGTCTATCCACGTGAAGTGGTAAAGCGGGCGCTGGAGAACGATGCGGCTGCATTGGTATTTGTCCATAATCACCCCAGTGGAAACCCCAACCCTAGCCAGGACGATCTCACGATTACCAAAAAATTGGTCGAAGCAGTCAAAGCAATTGAAGTATCGGTTCATGATCATCTCATCATCGCCGGGAATGATGTGTATTCTTTTGCGGACCATGGGTTGATTTAAATAATTTTAACCACAAAGACACGGAGAAATATTTTCAGGAATACTTATTGAAATAAATTATGAAAACTTCAAAAAAACTCAGAATTATCAAAAATATAATTAAAAAAATCATTTTTAATAGATTGTCTTTTTCTATTTATTTTGTAATTATAATAGAATTTTATTATTATAGTAATCAACATTTGGAATTTGAATTGGGAAACATTTTATTTTTCATTGTATTTTTTTTACTCACAGTCGGGTTTGTTTCATGGTTGAAAAACTCTTTTGCTACTAATGAAATTTTATTAGACGAAGAAATTAAATCAAAAGTGTCCGATATAATAAGTTATGCGGAAGAATTTATTGTAATTGTAAGCCCATTTTTTTCACCGGGAGAAACATTATTAAGGAATATTATTCAAGCGGCAAAAAATGAAGTAAAAGTTTATATTGTTCATAATACAAAAGAACTTGAAAACCCTGAATTTTTAAAAATATTAAAGCGAATTGATGGAATTTGCAAGGTTTACAATCATCCGAATTTGCATTCCAAATTATATTTTAATGAATCAGAAATGATTATCACTTCTTTAAATTTAAATCAATCGTCAATGATGAATTCTTTTGAAGTTGGATGGCATTCCAATAAAGATATGGATTTTGAAAGGGTTAAAGGATATGTTCATGAGGGTATAATAAATGATAAACTTTCCTCCAAAACGGAAATATCTAAGGTGGAAGAAAAACTCGGATATTGTATCCGAACAAAAAAAAGAATTTTATTAAATATAGACCGTCCTATTGAAATAGGTGAGTACTATAAGTCAAATCGATCAAATGATGGATCATATTGTCATAAATGTGGAGATGAATTCGATACTTCAATTGATAATCCATTTTGTAAAAACCACCAATCCTTATTAAAAATTTAATTTTCTCCCGATTCTCTGCGTACTCTGTGCTCTCTGTGGCCATTTTGTAAATAAACTATGTCATTATTCAACAGAGCAGAAGTCATTGATTTCAATTTTACCCAATTCGTGAAATCCGGGAATCTTCCCACCGCCCGGACTAATCTTCTATTATCTCAAACCAATATTCCCCCGTCGGAGTTGATTTCAGTATTTGAGTCACAAGTCTTAAGCCGCCATATGGATTTAAAGGCGCGGTTATTGAAAGATGAAGGGAAATGCTTTTACACAATTGGTAGCTCCGGACACGAAGGGAATGCGGTTTTTGGAAAAGTTTTTCCATATACGGATATGGCTTTTCTTCATTATCGCAGTGGACCCTTTTTTATAGAGCGAGCTAAACAAGTCTCCGGTACAACACCGATTTATGATATGGCACTTTCGTACATGGCATCTTCAGAAGATCCCATTAGCGGTGGAAGACATAAAGTATTGGGGAGCAAAATTTTAAATATTCCGCCCCAAACCAGTACAATTGCTAGTCACCTTCCAAAGGCTGTTGGGACGGCCTTTTCAATAGATCGCGCAAAGGATTTGGATATTTCAGAACGGGAATTAATTGGAGATAGTATTGTACTATGCAGTTTTGGCGATGCTAGCGCTAACCATGCAACCGCCCTAAGTGCCTTTAATACCGCCAGTTGGGTGAATAATGTGGGCGGACATGTTCCTATTATATTTATTTGCGAAGATAATGGTACGGGCATTTCAGTTCCTACAGATGATCATTGGGTTCAACAGAATTTTTCCAATCGACCTGGTATTGATTATTTGCAAACGGATGGTTTACATCTGATTGATCTTATCATAAAAGCACGTCGAGCTGAACATGATTGTAGAATAAATCGTTCTCCCATTTTTCTTCATATGAAAACGGTAAGACTCATGGGGCATGCTGGGTCTGATGTAGAAGTTGGCTATAGACCACTCGCAGAAATTGAAAAGACTGAATTCAATGACCCGTTACTTCATTCTTCTCGAATTCTCATAGAAAATCAATGTTTATCTGCTGATGATATTTTGGCCATGTATGAATCAACGCGCGAGCAGATTAATCATGTATTTGAAGCGGCAACCCTTCGGCCAAAATTGGAATCGGCTGAGGGTGTGATGAAATCCATCACCGCCAACCAAAGCAAACGAGATGTTCCAAAATACCCGACTTCAAATGACCGAAAAGAACTTTTTGGAAAAGAGTTTCCGCGTATGGACCAAGCCCAACACATGGCAAAACTCATTAATTATGCTTTGTCCGATATTATGCTACGGTATAAAAACACATTAGTATTTGGAGAAGATGTAGCGCAGAAAGGCGGTGTATATCATGTAACGGCCGATTTATATAAACAATTTGGTGTCCGTCGTGTGTTTAATAGTCCGCTGGATGAAACTTCAATTATCGGTTTTGGGTCAGGGTTTGGTCACAACGGATTTGTTCCAATTCCAGAAATCCAATTTCTGGCTTATCTTCATAATGCAGAAGATCAATTACGGGGAGAAGCAGCAACATTACCTTTTTTCAGCGAAGGTCAATTTACGAATCCAATGGTTTTGCGAGTGCCGGGATTGGCTTATCAGAAAGGATTTGGTGGCCATTTTCATAACGATAATTCTTTAACTATATTTCGTGATATTCCAGGGATAATTCTTGCTGTCCCATCCAATGGTGTTGATGCAGTCAAGATGCTTCGTACCGCCGTTCGAGAAGCGTATGAAAATGGAAGAGTTGTTGTTTTTATAGAGCCAATAGCTCTTTATATGATGAAAGATCTCCACGAGCCTAAAGATGGAAAATGGAATTTCCAATATCCTGAGTTAGATGAAGAAATTTCACTCGGCGAATTTGAAGAATATGGTAATGGGAAAGTGCTCACAATAATCACGTATGGAAATGGATTGTACTTATCCCTTCAAGCACAAAAAGAGATTGAGAAAAAATTAAAGAAAAAAATTAAAGTAATCGATTTACGCTGGCTTTCGGATATTGATATTCCGAAACTATTGAAGGTAATTGGTGTTTGTGAAAATGTGCTCATTGTAGATGAATGCCGTCGAACTGGCTGTCATGGTGAAGGATTATTTACTCAATTAGTGAGCGAGTCTAAGAAACCATTGAATATAAAACTCCATGCAGCGGAAGATAGTTTTATTTCCCTTGGTGTAGCAGCGACGGCGACCTTGCCCAGTAAAGAATCTATCGTAAAAAATGCGTTAGAGTTGGTGATTTCGTAGAATCCAATGGAGATTCATCTATGAAATATAGTTTTAAAACACCCCAATTTATTGGGGTGATAAAAACTCAGGAAACAAGTATAACCGCTTCAGCGGTTTAATAACCCGATGGCAATCCATTCAAAGGTCAAAGTTTTTGTTCATCTGGTATGGTCAACTCACAGTCGCAACCCAATTTTAAATAAGGAATTTAAAAAACAGTTGAAAACCCATTTAATTGTGCATGGAAAAGAAAATGGAATATTAATTCAGGAAATAAATATTCAACCTGAACATTTACATTTATTAATTCCAATACCGGCAGATTTGTCTATATCAAAGATTGCTAAAAGTTTAAAAGGTGAATCATCAAGGTGGATCAATGAAAATGGATTTGTCCAGGGGAAATTCAGATGGCAAAGGGGATATGGTGCTTTTTCGGTCAGTGCGTCTCAGCTAAACATTGTTTCAAACTATATAAGAAATCAAGATGAGCACCATAAGAAAAACACTTTTATGGATGAATACAACCATTGGCTTAAGCGGTATGGGATGGAAAAAGATGAAAACGACTGAAGTCGTTATAAAGGTTGAGAGCATTCTCTCACACCCGAATGAATTCGGGTGTTCACGAGATGGGATTTCTTTTAGGTTAGCCCAAAAGGTGAAACCTAGCAAAGAGTTATCCATGGAATATAGATTCCAAACATCCCAAAAGGTAATATCTAGCGGAGAGTCATCTAAAAAAAATAGTTTTAAAACACCCCAATTTATTGGGGTGATAAAAACGCAGGAAACAAGTATAACCGCTTCAGCGGTTTTATAATATGAAGCAGAAAAAACGTATCGTAGTCATTTGTCCCGGTCGTGGGACATACACCCGTGAAACCAGTGGTTATCTTAAAAGCCATGGTGGACCCGCACGGGTACAGATTGATTGGATGGATGTACAGCGAAAAAACGCGGGACTCTCCACACTTTCTGAATTGGATTCCGCACCGTTTAAAGCCAAAATTCACATGGCAGGTGAGTATGCATCCCCGCTCATTTATGCGTGCAGTTTGGCAGATTTCCTTTCCATTGACCGCAATAAGTATGAGATTGTAGCCATCACCGGGAATTCCATGGGTTGGTATATTGCCTTGGGTTTGGGCGGTGCGATGACACATGAAAATGCATATCATTTAATTCATACTATGGGCGCCATGATGAAAAATGGTATTATCGGTGGTCAAATCATTTATCCTATAGTGGATGAGAATTGGCAGGTGGATGAAGCCAAAAAAGAAATGGTTTTATCAGATATTGAAAAAGCTGGCGCTCATGTGTCCATATTCTTGGGTGGATATTTAGTCATTGGCGGAAAGCAGGAATCATTAGATATTCTTTTACAAAATCTTCCCAAAGAAGATAAATATCCATTTCAACTTCCATTCCATGGCGCATTTCATACGCCCTTATTAGACTCACTCTCTAATCAAGCTAAGGGGATATTGTCGGAATCAATATTTCAAAAACCATCCATTCCATTGATAGACGGACAAGGGAAAATCTGGTCACCTTATTCCACAAATATTTCAGAATTATATAATTATACTTTAGGCCATCAAGTGACCAAAACGTATGATTTCTCCACAGCTGTCAAAGTTGCGATGAAGGAGTATTGTCCAGACAAACTGGTTCTACTCGGCCCAGGAAATACCTTGGGTGGATCCATTGGACAAATTATGATTCAAAATAATTGGTTAGATATCAATTCAAAATCTGCATTTTCATCAAGACAAAAACAAAATCCATATCTCATTTCAATGGGAATGGATGACCAGCGTGAGATCGTTTCGAAATAAAGAAATGAATACCGTAATTTCAGCCACAAATTTTAAAGGAAAACCATGAAACAGCTTGGCCCCGATTTTTATAATATAACTGAGCTTCTCACCGAAGAAGAATTGCTCATTCAACAAACAGCTTATGATTTCGTCCAAACGGAATTTATGCCAGTAATCAACGAACATTATGAGAATTCAACATTCCCTATGGAACTTGTTCCAAAGTTAGGTGAACTGGGCTTTATGGGTTCATCTCTGCCGGAAGAAAGCGGTGGTGCCGGTGTGAGCAATGTGGCGTACGGACTCATTCTTCACGAATTAGAACGGGGCGATTCTGGACTTCGATCTTTTGCCAGCGTTCAAGGTGCTTTGGTTATGTATCCTATTCATGCTTATGGCTCGGATGAACAAAAAGCCAAGTGGCTTCCTGGTTTAGGTGCTGGCACACAAATCGGTTGCTTCGGACTGACAGAACCAAACTTTGGTTCTAATCCAGGTGGCATGGCAACACGCTGTAAAAAAGACGGGGACGAATGGATTATTAACGGAAGTAAAATGTGGATCACCAATGGCACATTGGCCGATGTGGCTGTGGTTTGGGCGAGAGATGAAGATGGCATCGTTCGGGGATTCTTACTTGAAAAGGGCATGGATGGATTTACGTCCAGCGACATCCACGGAAAATTAAGTTTGAGAGCTTCGGTTACATCTGAACTTTCTATGGTGAATGTAAAAGTGCCCGATTCGGCAAGGCTCCCAAATATTGAAGGATTAAAAGGGCCGTTGGGCTGTTTGACACAAGCGCGGTATGGCATTTCTTGGGGAATGGTGGGCTGTGCCGTGGATTGTTACAACACAGCTTTGGAATATTCAAAAGAGCGAAAACAATTTTCCAAGCCTATCGGCGGATATCAACTTACACAGAAAAAATTAGCGGATATGGTAACTCGAATTACTGAAGCGCAACTTTTGGTTTATCGTTTGGGACGCTTAAAAGATGAAGGAAAAATGACCTTTCAGCAAGTGTCCATGGCAAAGCGGAATAATTGTGAATTGGCCAGAGATGTTGCCAGTATATCTCGCGGAATATTGGGGGCAAACGGAATTACAGAAGATTATCCCATTATGCGCCACATGGCAAATATTGAATCGGTGTACACCTATGAAGGCACACACGAAATGCATACCTTAATTATCGGTCAACATGAAACAGGGATAGCCGCCTACGATTCGTAAATTGTTAGGATTAAAATAATCTGAAATGACACCTTAAAAAAATAGGAGTTCAAATACAAATGAAAAAATCTACAATATTATTTTTTCTGTTTCCCATATTTATTATGGGGAATAATCAAACGGGAGTAAAATCTACGAAACCGGAGATTATACAAATTCAAGATAATCTGATGAGAGTGCTTTATTCTTATAAAGAATCGGAAGATTTATCAACAAACTTGATGATTGCACCCAAGGGCTGGACAGAACCATTTGTGAAATGTGAATTTAAAATCCAAGGGATGGTTTTAAATGGGAAACTAGGATTAGAAACAGAAAAAGGAATATTAATTATATCAGAAAAAGAAGGATTCCTGATTCCTAAAAACACAAAAGTTAGAATTCATAATGCTGGTGATTCCGAATTAAGAATTATAGAAATACTACGTCCTGCCTACAAGAAAAGTTTGGTGACGAAATATCCTTTGGGAAAATAGTTTCATTAATGTTAATCAAGAAACGGGAATGGCTGCCTACGATTCTTGATTTGTGTTAACCTTGCAAAGGATTCCGCCAAAGGCGGACAAGTAAAACCTTCGTAAGGTTATAAGCACTTTACGAGTTTATTTTATCTTCTGAAGTTCCTGGCAGAACTTCTTTTTTCTCACTTATAGTTACTTTATAAAGCGTTCTATGGGAGTTATCACCTGCATTAATGGAATTTATCCCTTTAATATCTTCCCATTCAGAATGCTTAATACAGTACAGGGAAATTGACTTGCTGTCTTTTAGAAAAAAAACATCCTTAAAGCTATCAGTTCCATATTTGTGTAATCCGAATTTAGTATCCATCAATGGATAACTTGTTATCTTGCTTGCACAACCAGTCATAAAAAAAGTAAAAAGTAAGAATAAGATTGTTTGATGTATTATTGATTTCTTCATTTTATACTCCTTTTGGTTAATGAATTGTAGAGACTACCACCAATTGGTAGATTATCTCACCATTAATTATGGTTATTTAAATAACCAAATTTGCCATACGCCAGTTGAAAAATCGCAAAAATGGCAACAGTTGACCAACCAAGAGGGCCAATCTCACCTGACAATTGATTGAGGATACTGACC
>Ga0209362_1000032_pt1 | contig 148765 bp, 133 predicted proteins | sample SaaInlV_165m_DNA_FD_184680 | JGI IMG/M metagenome (GOLD analysis project Ga0209362, IMG submission 184680) | Marine microbial communities from expanding oxygen minimum zones in the Saanich Inlet - Saanich Inlet SI037_S3LV_110m_DNA (SPAdes)... | ecosystem: Environmental > Aquatic > Marine >... | reverse complement strand
CAATAGAACATGGAGGTAATATTGCAAACTACTCTGATGGTGAGATTGGTGAAATAACGCAAGAACTGTATGCTGCTCTAACTGATATTATGAATGGCCGGGTTGAAGACAAATTCGGATGGACTCCGGAACTTTGATTATTTTCGTCCAAATTTCTTTTTTCTTTGACCGCCAGTATTTCCTTTGAATGACTTACGCTGATTTCTAATTTGCTTATCTCCCTTTTTCTGGGATTTTTTATTCGTCGATTCATTGGCCTTTGCTTCTTTGAATTGACGACGAAGCCGGAGCCCAATAGATTGCATTACTCCTTCTTTTGATTCCGCTCTAGTTACAGATATTGCTTCTTGGGTAGAAAGAATTAATCTTCCTTCTTTAGAATGTGGACGAGAAGGGTGACTAGCTTCTAAATCTCTCTTCATTTTAGAAAGCCCTACATCTCGAGCAGCCCAAACTAAAGCATCTAGACTTGGATTTGGAATGGACGCTTCTTTAGGAACTCTCCTTCCTTCAGAACGAGATAATTTGGAATCGAAATATCGGGTCCAAAGCGTCATCTTTGACTTGTCCGCTGTCATGCTATCGCTCACTCCGTGTTATTTGACTAACTTGAGTGCTTCGACTGAATCATTCTTCGATAAGAACGCCGGAAACTACTCCATCCATACCAGGTCTGCTAGTTACTTTGACTTTACCTAGTTCAGTTTGAATGATTGCGCCTTTAGTAACTATGTTACGACGTACGAAGTTAAGATTAGCACTGTTTTCGATAACGTTTGAAATTGTAGAACGAGTGGTCTTACCATCCTTTGAGTGGACGTTTACTGTGTGAGCTGAAGTAACTCTAACAGTTTGTGAACCAGCATTCTTTCGGTATTTCTTAGAAGCATCTTCGCTTCCTACAAAAGCATACTGAGTTTCACTAGAAATCTCTGTTCGGCGCTTACCTCGATAACGGTTTGGTCGCTTCAAGCGTCCGCCTGTCGCCTTGCGTCGAGAGATACCATGCCACTTTGCCATGCAAGTCGCCGACTTGCCACCCTTATTTCAATAGATTGGAATAAACAATAAAAATAAAACTAGCATATTCCATCCAAAATAACTATTCAAATAGTTAATTCCTGATAGTTTAGCATAAGTATAATTCATAGATAACACCCTCTCAGAACTACTTGTGAGTGAGAAGAGACTTCGTCGGCGAACACCTGTTAGGTTGAAGCAAATACGTAATGAGATTCAAGAAATATCTGAGCGAATAGATGTAAAGTTAGATCTATCAAGTTCGTTCTTAGAGAGAGGACATTTCCAAGAAAGAGACCTCATACTTGTTGATAAAATACCTCTTGCAATGCAAATACAAACTGATTCTGGGAAATTATGGTATCCGACTATTAGAGGAATTTTATCTTGGGGCGCTGAAACGAATTCGGCTTCCGTAGATCATGGTGCTATTCCTTTCTTGATGAATGGAGCAGATTGTATGGGAGCCGGAGTTCACAAAGCGGATTCTCGAATTCAACCCGGGGACCTGATGTGGATTAAAGATCAACAACATGGTAAGCCGTTGGCAATAGGAATGGCGATTGTAAGGGGTACTGAGATGGCAGAAATGACGAAAGGTAAAGCGATTACAACTATTCATTGGGTTGGAGATGAGCTCTGGGAATTAGAAACATGAATCAATAGGATTCATTTGTAAGAATCTCTTGGAACTGTTGTGCACAAACTTATCGCCATTGCTATTGTTATGATTTTAGCATTCAATGTTGCAGCTTCTGAACAAGGAGGATTCAATGAAGAGACTTCCGTTGAAGGAACTGATATCATCTCCATTGACTATCCTCACCAGGCATCTGCTGGAAAGTCGTTTGGAATTAATGTAAAATTAACAGAAGAGGCGCAGAATAATACTACTACTGTAAATTGGATAACTCAAATATGTATTAACTCGGGAATTTGCTATCCTCCAGAAACTAACTCTCTGGAGAACAGTGGAGAGGGAATTTGGAATGGAACAATTATCCCTGGAGATGATGTCACCTATGTTAATTGGAGAATCGACTTAATAGACTCTAATGAAAATACAACAAGAGTGCCTGAGAATGGATTTGGATGGAAAGTGTGGTCTGATTGTTGGTATGATGGGAGTGAATGGGGAGGAAACGATAGTTCATGTCAAGACGATAATGATGACAATGTCCCTGGTTTCATTACACCACTAACTTTGGCAGCAATAGGAACAGCAGGTTTGATGACTCGACGCGACTGAGCGAATTCATGACTGGTACTGCTGAGGTGTCTGGATTTATTGATTTAGAGTTTGATGAGCTATCAAAAGAAGATATGAATAAACAGGCTCTTAATTTTTTTAATTTAATGAATAAAAGAAGGACTACAAGACATTTCTCAGATAAACATGTACCGCGAGAACTCATAGAATATGCCATAAAAACAGCTGGTACTTCTCCATCGGGAGCCCACTTACAACCATGGACTTTTGTTGCAATTTCAAATAATGATTTGAAAAAGAAGATACGTGAAGCGGCAGAAGAAGAAGAAAGAAAAACATATTCTAAAAGAATGCCGGAATCATGGGCGGAATTATTACGACCTTTAGGCACAGATTATGTTAAAGAACACATAACAGATGCTCCATGGATTATTGTAATTTTCAGGCAAACAAAAAGAGTCCGAAATAATGGCGAAATTGGTCCAACCTATTATTCTCAAGAATCTTGCGGTATTGCAACAGGGCTCTTTATTGCTGCAATACAAAATATGGGACTTACAACACTAACTCACACACCTTCTCCAATGAAATTCTTGAGAGAGTTGCTAGGTCGACCAGAACATGAGCATGCGATGCTCCTAATGCCTGTCGGGTATCCGGCCAGTGATGCTAAAGTTCCTGACTTAGAAAGAAAGAGTATTGATGAAATCTCAGAATGGTTTGATTAAAAAAAAATCAATCGCTTGTAGAAGGTGTAAAGAAAATTAAAGCGACTCCAGAACCAATTATTAGAAGACCTCCTATGATGATTTTAGTACTCAATACTTCATCGAATAATATTACTCCATATATGGTTGCAATTATCACTGTAAGATAAGAAAATGCACTAACCCAAGCTGCATTCGCTTGATGATATGCCATTGTTATTCCGACTTGACCACCCCCTGCCCCTACTCCAATTCCTACTAGTGCAGCCGTCATTTCCCAAGTAAGGTTAGATAATTCTGGGGCCGCCTGAATAACTGAACCTAATACGGAAAATGCTGCAAACCAAAATACAACTGTTGAGGGAGAATCTGTTTTTCTTAGATCTCGAACAAAAATATATGCTAAACCTGCAAAGAAACCAGATCCTAGGGCCAACAAAGCATTCGGATCTATACTATCTAAATCTGGTGAAACAATTAATATAATACCTAAAAATGCTGTAATTAATGATATCAGTACTGAAGTAGATACTTTCTCACGAATTATACTTCCTGACAGCAGAGCTACAAATAAAGGTGCAGTATACTGCAGTGTTACCGCTTGACCGATTGGAATTAAAGACAGAGCAGAGAAATACAATATCATAGCAATTAATCCCACTAAACATCGGAGAAACATCTTTCTTGGGTCATTCATTTTAAGACTAATTCCCTGGAATCTAGCAAATATTGCAACGGCTAAAGCAATTACTAGAGAACGAATAAAAATTATCATCCAGACGTCAGCATTTATCGAAGTCCATTTGACGAGTGCATTCATAGTTCCAAAGCAAATACTCCCAAATATCATCCAAAGAACAGCGACTTTCGGGGAATCTACAGGATTCGTTGATTCTGACGAAACATAAGATGAAAGATCCGGACCATCTTTAGCTAGTTCAGATATAGATTCTAGCCCTCGGCCCAGCCCTTTAGATGACATCTAAGTAAGACCCCATCGTTTTTCTAGAACACTTGAAACACCTTGATAATCTTGACCACCGTTACTATTTGGATCATGAAGATGAATAGGGACACCATGACTAGGAGCCTCGGCCAATTTGATATTTCTACGAACAGCTGGATGAATGACAAATTCTGGTAAATGATCTAAAATTTCTGAGGCCACCTGCTGATTTAGAAGAGTACTAGCATGCATTGTCAATAATACGCCATCAACTCCCAATTGAGGATTGAGAAGACTTCTAACTTCTCTTAAAGTTCCTGCCAACATTGCTAATCCTTCTAGAGCAAAGTATTCGGTTTGCACTGGTATCAATACACCATCGCTAGCTACTAGGGCGTTGATAGTCACTAAACCTAACGAAGGAGGGGTGTCAATTATCACAATATCATAATGTGGTAATAATGGTTGTAAAGCTTCAGTTAATCTTCTTTCTCTACCTAATTGGCGTAACATTTCTTGCTCTAGACCTACTAAACTTCTATCGCCTACAATCATGTGTAATCCTTCGACTGCTGTGGCATGACGTGCTGTAACTGCTGTTTCAGGAGATAGGATAAGATCTCTAGTTGTATGTTGGACTTTGCTTTTGTCAACTCCTAAACCAGTAGCACAATTACCCTGAGAGTCCGCATCAACTACCAAAACTCTATGGCCACGTAAGGCTAATTGAGATGCGATATTAATTACAGTAGTTGTTTTTCCAACACCTCCTTTCTGATTAATTACAGTAACTACTCTAGCACGCCCATTGGGAGTTGGAGAGGGGAATGGTAAGTCTAATGGCCTATTTGTTCTTTGAGTAGGAAGAGGATTTAATTCATCAATAGAGGTTTGAATATCTTCTTCCTCTGTAAATTCTACATCAATTATCAATGGGACTTTTTCAACTTCTGGAAGTCGAGTGCCTTCATCTTCGATGGACATACAAGCGCCTTCGGCGCTTAGAAGGGAGTTGAATGTGCCGCTAGAATTCTAACTAATAGGTGCAATTCAATGGTCAGTGAAATTAACCGATAACTTCAGCCCAAGCAAGCATTCTTCCAGTTTGAGCGTCCATTGCGAAATTTACATTATGTTCGCGATTAGAATCCGTCCATTCTCTACTACCTACAACTAAAACTTGTCCTTCTGTTAAATCGCCAGGAAGGAAGGAAAAGAGATCATTATCTTCAGATACTGATAGTCTGTAACCATAGGTTGTACCAACTAAATCATGAGATACTTGTAAATTTTCATATCGATTATCGTCAAGAATTCTATCTTCTAAATTCTTCAACGTATGTGTCGAGGGTATAGCATCTTGATTCCAGGTAATTTCTCCATCATTTCTTCTTTCGTTCTCAAAAGAACATTCATCATTTTGACGAACTATTGCCCATCCTGAGGTTTCATCGGAACGGACCCAAGAGAGATTCCACTCTTCGAAACCGCCATTACTATCTTCATTATACGAATAAATCCCTTGCCAAATATAGCCGTCGGAATCAATTGCAACAGTAATATCACGATTAGAATGATTAGCCCGTAAACAGTTAATTGCATCTTCTAGACTGAAACTTCTAATTTCTGATTCATCCCACATAGCAGTAGACCAATCTTTCTTTGCTGATTCACTTAATTTATCTTCACCTGGCCCCGGACGACTCACATAAGTAGAACCCCAAGAAATTGATTTAGAACCTGAATCTGAGGTTATTTCGCTCATTTTCATATTTATTCTCAAGGTCCCTTCAGGTAAAGCTGCATCCGTTGCTGTACTTTCAATAAAGCTACAATCAGACGTACCCTGGTCTTTATCAATCAAAACATCGACTATCTGCTCAACAGGCCAAGGCACCCCATTTTTAACCAAAATATCAATATTCATCCTACCAAGGCATCTTTCAACTTCTGTATGGCTAATTTCAACAGGATAAACCAGGCCGTAACCATCTTTTCTTTGTTCGCTACCAACGGACCATTTCCAATCATTATTCCAATCAGATAGGTCATCAGATGTCATCCCAGATTCTAACTTAATATCTCCAAAAAATTCGTGTAACTCAATAGGAGTGAGAGGGAAGGTCAATAATGTAGCAATACCATCTAAATTACTAAACCCATCTACACCAAAAGTTACGATATTGGCATCTGTTCTAGCGCCATCAATATCTGTAAAAGAAATTGCAGATTCTGATCTTAAAATACTATGTTCTGCTAGTTCATCATAAATATCTGTAGTCATTTCAAGTTGATTACCTGATAGTGACCAACCGAGATTACCACAAACATTGGTATCTCTCCAAGTCTTACCCTCCAAATCAACAGTAAGGCTGTGAGTTACTCTTTGTTGAACTGTCAAATGAGAACGACCATATGCATCTTTCGTAGAAACTGTACCTTGTAAATCGGTTACAGTTTTATCCTCCGGATGTGTAATTTCATCATTATTTCCTTTGATGATTTCAATTGAACCAGTCCCTCCAATATTGACTGTTAATCGATTACATGCATCTTGAATCGCAGTATCAGGTAATGAATCTCTCAATAAAGAAACCATCTCATCACCTTCTAACTCAATCAGTCCGTCACTCAAGGTAAAAGTCATTGAATCCTCGTAATTTAGAGGTCGTGCTTGAAACGACGAATCGGAGGAAAGAAAGTAAAACACACCAGTTCCAACAAGTAAAATAACTACAAATACCGCTGAAATCTGAGGCCAGTATGTTTTCAAAATATCTAATGAAGGAAGTGTGATGGTCAGAGAAGGTTTCTCAATATCTTCATTTGTGCCTATGAACTCTTTCTTAACTTCTGTAAATTCAGTAGAACCCCAAGAATCTTCTTCGTCTAATATCAGAGATTCTCCCACCATTTCATCTACAGAAGGAGCGGGATCTTCAAAAATTTCTGCCTCTAATATTTCTGCCTCCATGACGTCATTTTTAGGAATCTCTTCTGGTGGAATATTGATACTTTCTTTACCATCAACACGCGATATTAAGCGATCTATCGCATCATCAATATCCCTAGGTGAACGAGTTTTTCCTTTAGTTTCAATAACAGGAGATTGAGTTTTATCCATTTCAACTATATCCTCTTCGAGAAATAATTCTTTATCTTCTTGATTTTCAGATGAGTTTTCTAAAATTCTCACGATTAACTCTGCTTTATTACCTGAAATTAATAATTCACTGTTTTTACAGATCTCTCTTAACTCTGAAACCTTCAGTTTGGATAATGAGTCGAAGCTAAAAGACTCGTCGTCGGCCATGGTTAACAGGCTTAGTCGAATAGGTGAGTCTTTCAATACCTTCCTTCTTCTGTGTTACAGAATGGCCAGTAGTGGATAAAAATACGATTTACGGAGGCAAAGAACTCAAGAAGGGATGGAGGGCGCGACAAAATATGGACCCTCGATTGGTAATTCTATCTCGTGGGCCGCAATTATACTCAACTAAACGTATAGCACAAGAGGCTGAAAAGGCAGGTTGGGATGTTAGAATTCTAGATCCTCTCTCACTAACAGTAGTAGTGGATGATAAAGGAGGTAGAATTTTCCATAAAGGATGGCCAATTAAATGCGAGGCAATCATTCCGAGAATTGGATATTCTATTACAGATAGAGGAGTCCCTATAGTACGTCAATTTGAAAGAATGGGAGTTATTGTAATGAACTCTGGTGATGGGATAATAAGAAGTAGGAACAAACTAATCGCATGTCAGATGATGTCTGCAGGAAATATTCCCGTACCCGTAACTGCTCAAATAGTTTCATGGGAAGATACAAACAGAGCAATTAACAGAGTAGGAGGGACACCTTGTGTGGTAAAATCAACTCAAGGGACACATGGAGCAGGGGTCTTTTTAGCGCATACTGACCAACATGCTAGACAATTAGTCTATCAAATGTTAGAAAGAGGGATGAGACCTCTCATTCAAGAATATATCAAAGAGTCTCATGGAAAAGATATACGTGTATTAGTAGTTGGAGGAAAAGTAGTAGCGTGCATGCGTCGAAGAGCAAATGGAGATGAGTTTCGTTCAAATTTTCATCTTGGAGGAAGTGTAGAAAAAGTCGAAATAGGGCCAGAATTTGAGGCTATTGCTATTGAAGCGGCAAACATTTTAGGACTTGAAATAGCAGGTGTAGATTTACTAGAATCAGAAAAGGGGGCTCTTGTTTTGGAAGTTAACTCAAGCCCAGGATTAGAAGGTATTGAGAAAGCATCAGAAAAAAATGTAGCTGGAGCAGTGGCTGAAAGGCTCAATCAATTATTAAAAAGTTCTAATCAAGATGATGGAAATTTGTCTGCTGATTATCGAAACCAAAATAATAGTAAAACTGGTAGTTTTTCAGAATACTAACTTTTGATATCGGCATTTTGAAAATTACAGCATAAAAGGCACACCCTCTGCTAGAATAAGAGAAGCATTCAAGTCCGAGCAGGGAGCCTTGGGCTTGTCCATAAGGGACATGGGATGCGCGTCGTTCGCGACGATGAGGCGAGGGAATTGACTAAACAGAATGAACAGATTGAAGACTCTTGGGTGAGTGAAACACCACAAAATGAGTCTGGTTTAACCAGTAGTGAATTATTAATTCATACAAAAAATCTGCCTCAAAGACTTCAAAGATTAGCATTATTACCTTGGTTCGAATGTTGGAAACAGCAACTACGTACTGAGAAAAAAAGTGAGCATACCATTAGAGCATATATTGTAGCAGCAAAAACATTCACCGTCACATCATTACCTAATGAAGAAAATGAAACATGGGATACCGTACAGAATCTTCGGGTCTCTGAGTTATTTACTAGAAGTAATCCAAATAATGGCAGAATTGACTCATGGCTAAATACAATTGGAGAATTAAGACCAGCGACTATTAATGCAAGGATTGCAGCAATTACCCATCTTCTAAAATGGCTAGGATATACGATTCCTGAGTGGATTCAAAGGCCTAGTAGATCAAGATCTTTACCTCGAACTTTAGGAAAAAGTGATTTGCAAAAAGTTAGACTTGCGGCAACTAGATCAGAAGACCCAATAGCATTCCCAATTATCACAATGATGCTGGATACAGGATTAAGATGTTCGGAAATTTGTAATTTAGACTTAGATGACGTAGATTTAGATGATTTGTCGGCCTTAGTAATTGGAGGGAAAGGAGAGAAAGACCGTACTGTTCTTTTCACTAATGCTACATTAAATGCTTTAGAAGCTTGGAGTCCAATAAGAAATACAAGGCTGAAATCTTGTACTAGAAAAGATGATGAAAGATCATTATTCTTTTCCAGTAGAAGTAGAAGATTGAATCCTCGCTCGGTTCAAAAGTTACTTGATCGAATTGCAGATGCTTCGGATATACCAAGAACAAGACTTAGCCCTCACGTCCTAAGGCATTCTTTTGCTACTGGATTATTGGAAAGAGGTGCAGACTTAGTTACAATACAGAGACTTCTAGGACATGCTAACATTTCTACTACGAGAGTCTATTTAGAAATTGGAGACCAAACACTCAGAGAAATTTATCATCGTGCGCAATCATCGCAAGAAAACGATAAAATTGAAAGTAATGATGAAATCTCTACTGAAGATAAAATTGAAAGCACACCAATTATTGAATGATTATTTACGTGCGGGGTTTTTCTTGTTATCTCTTTTATTGACATTTTCTGGGCCTTGCCATTCTCTATTAGCAGAAGTATCATTTCCCTGATGCCCAGGTAAAGGGCAATGTTTTCCTGCACGGCATCTAGAACAATTATCATTTGGAGGTTTTTCTACTGTCTTTACCAAACGACCATACTTCCTCCTTGGCATGAAAGTAAATTTCATCGACGGGTTTTAGCAGTTCGCATAGAATCTTCACAAATATCTACACATTTATGAGTCGATTTGATGGTTGAGTCATATTACGCATTGTCATGGAAGAAGGTTCTAGTTCGAAAAAACCTCTTGGTTGCGACCCAAATAGTAGTTTGCTATTTGCACAGGTTATTTCAGGGGAACCAAAAATGATTATCGATGAGGAAGGGTTTCTACGTACTACCAATTTGCATAGTAAAAAGAATAAGATTTTTTTGGGAGATGTTGCTAATGTATCTCTGAGATCATTAGGCCCTCATGACCCCCCCAAATTTATTAAAAAACCAGAATATGATGAGCAAAAATGGGTTATAGTTTCATCATCAGGTGAACTAAAAATTAAAATTACAAGTGACTCATATTGGGGTTTTGGATTATTTGATAAATGTTTTTACAATGAAATCGAATTAACAGGACCTCTATCATTAAGGGCGAGATGTGTACATGATATTATGGCATCTCTAGGACGAAACCCGTGGGAAGCAAGTAGAATTAAGGTATTTGAAAAGAAGACAAATGCATCAATAAATGAACATGGAAAATGTTGGGAAGAACTCGCTAAATATGCTCGTGATGAGATGGAAGAAGAAATAAAAATAGTAGAAAATGAAGTCAAATCATTAATCGGTACAGAAAAGGGGATAGAGAATATCTTAGAGTCTGCTAAATTTGCAATAGAAGATGCTCGTGCAGCACTCCAAGATAGAAATGCACCTGCAGTTGAAAGAGCATTGGGGAGAGCTATTACTGCGTTAATTGAAGCAAAACCAGATACAGAAGTAAGATCATCAGAATTAGAATCTATGATTTCTAAAATAGAAACTATTGGCTCAAAAAATAATGAGGAACAAATAGTTGCATCTGACTTATTAGAAAATCATATTGATTTTGTAGACTTGACATAGTCTGAAAATCATAATCCGAAAGTGCTTCCTAACCAATCAATAACGCCATGGTTGGCCAAGTATATGGTTACAGAAAAGAAAATACAAACGAAGTATATTGTTCCTCTGGAAATTTGAATAGCGTCCTCAGACTCTTCGTCGAAGTAACGAATTAAACCAGCCGCTTGCTGAATTCCACTGCCTTTCTTGTCCTTAGCCATCAACTCGCCGACCTACATGCAGTATTTCAACGCCGCGAATCAATGAATTCAAAGAAATTAGTTAAAATATCTTAAAAAAATGTCTTAATCAAGGGTCTAATGTCTCTATTAAGACACATCCACCATCAAGTTCGACAATACAAGATGCTGCGTCCATTGCTGTTTCTAGGCCCATGGTCATTAGAATTTCTCGACGAGCTCCATTGTCTGATTGGAATATTAATCTATGACTCAGGGCATCTAACACTCTCTTATCCACTACTTGCCATATCCACTCATCTCTTTCGACATTAATCAAAGCTTCAACTGGAACCAATGGGCCTTGCTTAGCACCATTCGTCCTAGCTCTTTTCAATAACTCGGCAAGTTTTCTCGAGGCCCCGCCTTTATCTGTTCGAATTGGATCTCCTGTTTCTTTCGCTATACGTCTCCTCAATCTCGTCATGTGCATCCCCAAATGCGGAAACTACCGCAACCTCTGAGGGTTTGTTTGAATGTATAACTATTTATGATAATCAAACCTTTGAAAGTGGGTTTTTCTATGTCAAAAATCGATTCCGAGAAGTAAGTTATCAATGATGCCCTTCCGTTTAGTTCATGTTTAATAGGTCGACCGTTGAGATATGAGTTTAGATGAGCGGTCTTGGGAAACCATAGCCTCAGAGAGCGTTCTTCTCAATGCAGTTAGTAACTGGAGAGATGATTCAGACAAGTGGTTGAGCCATTCCATAGAAAGATTATCTGAGACAGTCAGGGTTAATCCTCTTAGAGACGATAAAGAATGGGTAGAAAATTGGCTTGAAGAAATCGATGCAAAGAAAATAAACTGGTTCACTGGTGTGGGAAGCGCTTGGACTCTACCTTTCGAGAGAGGGAAAGCAGAAGGTGATGTGAAAGTTATACTATCTGCACTCCATGAAACTGGACGCTTAACTAGACAGGAAGCGGTTTCAATGATCCCAGCAATTGCTCTGGATGCACAACCTGGTGATCTCGTACTCGACATGTGTGCTAGTCCAGGTTCTAAAACTACACAAATCGCAGAGCACCTAAATGAAAAAGGAATTGTAATGGCTAATGAAGTTGTAAATAGTAGGATAAATACATTAGTTGCCAATACTAAAAGACACGGGGCAATCACACCAATAATCGTACATCATGATGGAAGATTCATCCCTAAAGTTCCACAAACTGGATTTGACAAAGTCTTAGTCGATGCACCTTGTACTGGTTCGGCTACAACAAGGAAAAATCCAGATGTTTGGAATAAATGGTTACCTTCGGGAGGGCGGGCCCTTCACAAGTTACAGTTAGAATTACTAACTAGGGCAATAAATCTAACCAAACCTGGTGGCAGGATAGTATACTCTACATGCTCTTTAGATCCAATTGAAAACGAAGCAGTTGTCGCAGAAATATTGAGAAAATTTGACTATTTATCTTTAATTCCAACTTCTAAATTAATAGATAAAGTTCCAGGTAGAGAAGGGATTACTAAATGGCCAAATCTTGATGATAAAGGTTCTATTTCAGATCAGGAACTGGTAGATAGTTCAATGTATCCGCCCTCTGAAAATGAAATTAAAAAACAACTTCCAAAATGTTTGAGAATTTGGAATGATGATGTTGATGCTGGAGGTTTCTTTGTTGCTGTTTTCTCAAAATCATCCAACTATGAAGAAAAAGAGATTGATATTGATAGGGTATTGAATGAGGATCAGATAAAACCAGATGAAATCGGCTTCCCACAACCAATAGATTCAGCCACCTCTGAGATGATAGAAGAGAATCTAGTTTGGAAACAAGAAAATTTGTGGAAAAGAGGTAAGAATATACTTTGGTCTACTACTGAAGCTAAAGAAATTTGGAAATCAGATAGAAGTAAGAGAAGTGGGCGGACATTTATTCCAGGTAATCGCTGGAGGCCTCTAAGAGTTATACATCTTGGATTATTAACTTTAAAATTACAAGAAAATAAGGTGGAAAGAATAGTAGGGCGAGCAGCGACAAAGATAGTTCCAGAAATTGGACTTGGAAAATCAGAAGTTAGTAGCCAAGTAATCGATGAATTACTGATGGGTAAAGAGCCTCCAGCCTATGAAATAAGTTTAGAGTTAAACAAAATAAGAGGAGGGCACATATTAGTTGAAGAAAATCAAGATACATGTTTGCCTGTTTGGATTGGAGGCAGAGTTTCACTAATGATTTCTGAGCAAGAAAGAAGAATCTCAAGAGCCAAGAGAAAATTACCAATTATCTTAGATGAGGAAGAATGAATAAAAACTTAAACAATTGATTAAAAAAATGTCTAATTAATTAGCATATGTTCAATAGCCTAACACCTAGAGGATTATTTGAGGTATGTATTTGTTAGATGAAATTGATCGAAAAATAATAAGAGTTCTTGAAAAAGATGCAAGAACTTCATTAAGGAAAATTTCAGAACTTGTTGATGTCTCTCTTGGTACTGTTTCTAATAGAGTGAAGAAAATGGAAAACAATGGAGTCATTATGGGGTATTCAGTTATTCTTAATCCTGATGAAATTGGATGGGAATTAAATGTCGTAATTGGCTTAAGAATTCAAAAAGGTAGATTAATTGAAATTCAAGAAAAAATTGCTAAAGACTCTAGGGTTCATGGAGTATATGACGTAACTGGAGACTTTGATTCGATGGTTATAGCTAGAGCAAAAAATAGAAAGGATCTTGATGATTTATCGAAAAATGTGCTATCAATAGACGGTGTCGAAAGATCTATTACGCATCTTGTTCTTAATACAGTTAAAGAAAAAACTGCCACATTACCAAGTGAATAAATTATAGTTCAGTAATTATTTGTTTGAATATCTCAGAATAAGAGCTTATCGATTCTACTGTACGACACTCAAACTTGAGTTGCTTAGATAAAACTAATCTCAATCGCTCATCTACTCTTGTATCCATTGATTCAAGACGTGTTCTGAAAGACTTCTGAAGGATATTTCCAGTTCGATCCCAGTCCATTAATAAGATTATCTTGGGATAACCATCGATGGCTAATTCAGATCCATATTTTTCATAAAGATAAGCAATCATTCTAGAACGATCCCAACCTCTATTGATAGTCTCAATTTGTCCAACGAACCCTATTTCTCTAAGGCTTTTAACATCCTTTATTCCCTCAACTAATACCGGACAAGCAAGATCATTTTCACTAATATCTCGATTTCTAATTATTGATTCTTTTATAGATTTAGCAGCGCAAATAAATCTTTCTTCGCGATTATTATGGGACTCTCTTGGATGCATATTATTCACCTATGAGTTGAAAAATATGTTCATATTTAATATTCTTTATTCTTACGGTTTTTTGTTGAGTCTTATGGCCTTTCTCAATCACCACATTTTTCTTTTTTACAGATGCCCAAGAAGAGATTAACTCTACTAATTCCATATTCGCTTGACCTGAAATAGGTTGAGAAAGAACTGACACTTTCAATCTATCTCGCCATTTATCAACACCGAATGTACTTTTTTTACTTGAATTCGGCAACATATGGATAAATATCAATACATCATCGCCCGACTCTACTAACCATCTGTGTGACATTTCTATAATGGCCTGACAATAACTGTTTAGAAATTATTCTAATGAATAGCTCTATGCACTTAGTAAGGCAGACTATGCGCGACATTTAACAAGAGGTTTCACTCGCATTAGAAATGAGATAGCATGGCTGTGACATCACCTCTCTTCAACGTACTTTGGGACGAGTATATTATTTGGTCATTAATAGTGGGGACTTTTACCTTTGGATGGCTATATCATCATTCGTTTGCATATCGTTCTACTGAAGGAGAAGAACTTCCAAATGTTGATGAAATAAAAGTAGGTGTTTTCCCAAAACATAATGATGACTTAAGATTAGAAGTAGCGTGGACTGTTTTGCCTTTTCTACTGATAATATATTTGACATATATCTCATGGGCGCCATTAGATCATGTTTGGGCAGCACCTGGCTCAGATACTAGAGGAGACGAATGTTTACTGGGCGAATCTTCCAATAATATATTCTATGCAGATACAGGTTTCGTAAACTCTGAATGCTATCACGTCATTGAAATAACAGGGCAACAATGGTTTTGGTCATTTGATTGCAATCCAGATTTAGACGAAGAATTTACGACGAGAGATTATAATCTAAGTGCTGATTTATGTGCTGTTTCGAGTCAAATGGTTGAAGGTTATGGGATGCAGCCAGTCATCAATCTCAAGGCAGGAGAAACTTATCTCTTAGTGATGGAGTCTGAAGATGTAACTCATGCTCCTTGGTTCTTAGAACTGAGCACAAAAGAAGATGTTTTACAAAATCAAAAGACAACTATGTGGCTTCCTATGACTGAGACAGGCGAATCATTGATTCTTTGCACCGAATATTGTGGAGACGCGCATTCGCTAATGGCTGCAGTTGTATCAGTACATAACTAGGAGTTGGAGGGGAAAATATGAATAGAGAAAAAATAGTTTCTAGAACGTTAGTAATTTTTGCTATACTACTCATAGGGATGATTGCAGTACCGTCTGCTACCTCATTGCCAAATGGCGTAGCAGGAGTAAAAGATTCAGGATGTAATTGCCATGGAGCCGTGACAAGTGATTCAGTAATTCCAACCTTGGAAGGTTTGCCAGAGATATACAATTATTCGGAAGTATATATTTTGAATCTAGGCTTTACTGGAGGACCTTCTGATCCCGCAAATATTAATCAAGGTGGATTTAATCTATGGGTGAGTGATGGTACAATCAGCCCTGTTGATGCCACAGTACAATCATGGAATCCTAATGAAGTATCACATACTGATGCAGGTAATGATCAAACTAGTTGGACTATGGAATGGACTGCCCCCGCTAATGATAGAAACGTAGAATTTATTCTTCATACTAACTCAGTTAATGGAAATGCTGGCAGTTCAGAAGGAGGAACTTCTGGAGACGAATGGAATAGACTCAGTATCCAAGTATCATCTCCAATTGTAGTATTAGAGCAAGCGAATCCTTTCACGGTATTGACGACTCTTATTGTAGTGAGCTTTGTCTTGCTATTACTTGTATTGACCTTTATCTTCTATCAGAATAATCCTGAATCTTTTGATTGGGAGCATTTTGCACCATGGATAGCCGGATGGTTGACTACAACTGACCACAAAAGAGTGGGTACACTTTACTTCTTAGCTGGATTCTTTTTCCTCGGAATAGGAGGGATTATGGCCATATTAATCAGGATTCAATTGATGGTTCCGGGTAATGATTTCTTGACTCAAGATCAATATAATCAATTTTTCACACTCCATGGAACGACTATGATTTTCTTAGCTGCAATGCCACTCATAAATGGAGTTGCCAACTGGATGGTTCCACTACAAATTGGAGCACCAGATCTTGCTTTACCTAGACTGAATGCAATGAGTTTTTGGTTACAACCAGTTGGTGCGTTTTTAATTTTTACAGGAGTATTCTCAGGAACTGGAGCAGACACTGGTTGGACGGGATATGCGCCTTACATAGTAAGTGAAACAGCCCATGTTGGGACAACCATGTGGGTTGCTGGACAAATACTACTCGTTGCATCGTCTACTTTAACCGGAATAAATTTCTTGACAACCATAGCAGTCATGAGAGCTCCAGGGATGGGTTGGATGCAAATGCCTCTATTCACATGGTCCATTCTTGTAGCCAACCTAATGCTGTTCCTTTCAATACCTGCATTTGGTGTTGGCCTAATACAAGTATATCTCGACAGAGTAATTGGTACTGCTTTCTATGATGCCGCTTCGGGAGGAGATCCTTTACTTTGGAGTCATTTATTCTGGTACTTTGGACATCCAGAAGTTTACGTTGTAATTGTACCTGCTTTCGGAATAATATCTGAAGTCGTGGCAACAAGTGCTAGACGCTCAGTATTCGGATATCGTTCAATGGTCTACGCTATGGCAGGAATAGGAATTGTCTCGTTTATTGTATATGGTCATCATATGTTCACATCAGGAATGGATCCAACATTAAGATTTGTAACGATGTTAACTACAATGCTTGTTGCAGTTCCTACCGGGATAAAAATATTCAACTGGTTAATGACAATGAATGGAGGTAGTTTGGTCTATCGAACCCATACACTATGGGCTCTAGGATTCTTAGTGACATTCACATTAGGCGGAATTTCAGGTATGTTTTTCCCATCCATGGCTATGGACTTACATTTACACGAATCATATTTCGTAGTTGCTCACTTCCATTATGTACTAGTAGGAGGGACTGTCTTCGGACTATTCTGTGGTGTTTACTATTGGTTCCCTAAGATGACTGGAAAGATGCTAAGTGAGAAACTAGGTGTTCTACACTTCTTAACTGCCTTCATCACATACAACGGCTTATTCTGGCCAATGCACCGCCTTGGAGTAGTAGGAATGGCTAGAAGACATCATACATACTTTATTTCAGTTGATGAAGTAAGAGGAGTTAATGGAGAAGTAATAACTGAGGCAGTTGTTGGAGCATTACCTCCTGAAGTTGCTGGATGGAATATGTTTATTACAATCAGTGCAATACTATTCTTCTTTAGTAACTTCATTTTGATCGCTAATGTAATTATATCATTGATTAGAGGAGATAAGGCGCCTGCTGACCCATGGGGTGGTTGGAGCTTCGAGTGGATGACATCTTCTCCGCCACCAACTCCATCTTTTGGACGATTTGAAAATGGAGAATGGCATGACTTACCTACTCTTGCAGATGCTAATGAACACATAGCACATGAACCAAGTAGATTTGCAATATGGTTTAACAAACTCATGGTGGCAGACAAAGAGGAGGTGGAAAATTGAGCGGACACGACGAAGAACACCATCATCCAAGTGCATGGGGACCTCACGATTGGAGTCATGGTGCTCCGCATAACTCATGGGCACCTCTGATAATGAGTGTAGGGTTTGGAATATTTTTGTTTATGCTCGCTGGTGCTTTCACAAATGGTATTTTTGACGCAAGTTATGTCCCATTGGTTTTTGTTGGATTACTAGTTTCATTATTTGGACTAATTATTTGGTGGAGACAAGATATGTCTTTCGATGGAAGCTATGAACCAATGGCAACTGGTGCACCATTCAAGAATATTCAAATCCGTAAAGTTTCAATTTGGGTATTCTTGATGTCGGAAATGATGGTGTTTACATCGCTATTCAGTACATATATAAGATATAGAACTGGTATTGAAAACTGTCAAACCGTATTTGAGAGAGGCGATTGGGTTGAACAAGGATACACATTAGAAGCAGGAGAAGCACTAATCTGTTTCGAACCAGCAAGCCATCTGATAGCATCAAGTATGTGGCACATTGCACCAGGGGCAATCAATACATTCGCTCTAATTATTTCATCATTTACAATTGTTCAAGCACTAAGATGGGCAAAGAAACCATTGGGAACTGTGGATGAAGAAGTTCGTAGAAAGAGAGTATATAGATATCTTGGAAGCACATGGATTTTAGCAATAATTTTCCTTGCATTGAAGATGACTGAATGGTTTATTGGTTTCTATGTACCTGAAATAGAGATCTTAGGGATACATGAGCATCACATTCATTCCCTATATTCAGAAGGGTATTTGATTAATGCAGATCATTATCACCATCATGATTGGGTGGATGAAGCAACAGGAGCAACTATGCTTGCAGATATTAGTGTCAGTGCATCTACTTTCTATGTAACTACAGGAACGCACGGTGTTCACGTCTTTGGGGGAATAATCGGATTAACATACATGACATTCAAAGCGTGGACTGGCGGATATACTCCAACAAATGCAGTATCGATTGAGTATTTCGGTCTCTACTGGCACTTTGTCGACTTAGTTTGGGTACTAGTATTCCCATTCTTCTATCTATATTGAGGTGAAAAAAATGGCACATTACACAATTATGGGAAAAGACCCCTACTGGATGAATTTCTATGGATTAATGATTTTGACTTTAATAGAGGTCGCAGCAGTTGGTTTGGATTTATCCGATACAGCCGCTAATATTGGTTATACAGAGAAAAAGTTGACTTTAGTAATATTAGTTGGCATTGGTGTACCTAAATTCATAATGATTGCAGCCATATTTATGCATCTTTTTGGAGATGAAGATTCTAAGATTCTAACTCTTACAGCGCTATTCCCTGCGTTTTTCATTATTGTCATGATACTATTCATCGGATTAACACATCCTGAAGCCACTACTGGATTGCCGGAGTGGTGCAGACCTGGATTCTACAGTTGAAGATTGTAAAGTTCATCTCTGATGAGTGATTCGATAGAGCGCGGCCGAGATCGCATAGCCCGGTATTGCGGTGGATTTGAAATCCACTGTCCATTGGACGCGGGGGTTCAAATCCCTCTCTCGGCGCCACTATCACTCATTAGGAATCGAAGATGCACCACGGATTGTGATCTGATTTTCATGATACTTCATTGAAACTGGAGTAGTTAGAACCGCTTCACCATCTACATTAACAAACATTATTGGATTATGGCGTTCATTAGATGGATTACCATCTTTATCGACTGCTCTAACTTCAAGAGATTTGGAGGGTTGCATACTAATTTTCCCCCACTTCCCTACATGCTTTCCTTTTTCTAATGGGCCCATTATCAGGAGCATCTGTAATTTAGAAAGCCCAAAGGCTAGTATTAGTGAACCATGATTTTGAATTGGGGATGCACCAGGAGTGACTTTGAATCCACCGCCAAATGTCTGGCATTGAGAAAGGCAAAATAAGCCTGAAAAATCAACTATGCGGCCGGGTTCATCATCTACTTTGATCCAGCCCAGTTGTTTCTTCCAACCAAGTATCGCTCTAATCCCTAAAAAAGTATACTTCATCTGGCCTCTAATCCATTTGAACTTCCCTTCATTCTTCATACGATTTACTGCAGATGTAACTCCAGAATCAACTTCTAAGAAACTCCAACGCACCATATTTCCATCAATATCAGGGTCACCATCCACTGAGTGATGTTTTGGATCAGGAATTGTATCATGACCAATCGCAGGAGGGCCTTCGACCCTTACTGCACCAACTCTTCTATCGGTACCTGAAACTAGGATGTCTATTGCGCCTTGCATATCTGGAAATTTTTTACCTCTGGGAATAGGAATTCCATGAGCTCGAGCATAATCATTACCACTACCTATTGGTAAAATCCCTAATGTCATTTTTGAACTTCTAAGGCCTGATGCAACCTCATGAACCGTACCGTCACCTCCGACTGCAACTACAATTTCGTAATCACCGCTAGATAGATTATGAGCAATCTCTGTTGCATGACCTGGGTATTCGGTTTGATGTAAATCTATTTCAAATCCTGCAGTCCTCAAAGCGGGCTCAAATAAGTCCCATTGCTTCATAGATAATCCATCTCGGGCCTTGGGGTTAAGGATACACGCAATACGTGTCATGATTACACCAGTAAGGAGTTGAGACTTGAATGCTCCCAAAGCGAGGAATCATGAGTAAAGGATGTTTCGAACGTTTAGAGGGCATCCTATGGACGATGAAGATTTCATGCGTCGAGCTATTGAATTAGCTGAAAGAGGAAGATACTCAGTCAGACCAAACCCACTTGTTGGTTGTGTCTTAGTGAGGGCCGGAGAAATCATTGCCGAAGGGTGGCATGACCATCTTGGCGGGCTTCATGCCGAACAAATGGCAATCGCAGATGCGGAATCAAGAGGTGTAGAAACTCAAGGAGCTATTGCCTATGTGACTCTTGAACCATGCAATCATTTCGGAAGAACGCCTCCTTGCAGCGAAGCATTGATGTGGGCTGGAGTGAAGAAAGTTGTCATTGGAGCAGCAGATCCAAATCCTATCGTGAGAGGAGGAGGTTTGGAAGCTCTAAAACGAGAAGGAATAGATATTGAAATCGGCATTCTAGAAAAAGAATGTAATCAGCAAATGTTTGCATTCATGCATTGGTGTAAATATAGAAGACCGTATGTACTTCTAAAAGCGGCTACAGATAATAATGGAAGAATAGATGGTGATCCAGAAAAGCCCGCAGTAAGGTTCTCATCAAAGGAATCATTAGAAATGGTACATCAAATAAGAAGAGATTCGATGGCGATTATTGTTGGAGTGAATACTGTAATCAGAGATGATCCCAAGTTAACAGTAAGAGCTGAAAAAATTTCTGCTAGCGACATTATACCAAAAAGAATTGTTATTGATCCAAATAATAGAATTCCCAATGATTGCTATTTAATGACAACTTCAGACGCTGAAACATACCTAATTAATGCGGAAAAATATGATTCCAGCAATGATAAAGAACATGTCAATAGAATTGTTTTACCCTCAGAAAATAGAAAAATAGATGTTAAGAAGATACTAGATTACTTGGGAGACTTAGAGGTTCAAACACTGTTATTAGAAGGAGGATTAGAAACTTGGAAACGTTTCTTAGAAGAAAAACTTGTAGATTCGGCTCATCTTTGTATATCAAAAATAGAATTGGATGCAAAAAATGAAAATTACTTCAATAAAAGTCATCTTGAACAAGCAGGATTGATTGAGAAAGAAGAAATTAAACTAGGTAGCGATATAATCAGTAAATGGGAAAAAAATGAATGATATGGTGGGCCGTCCAGGATTCGAACCCGGGGCAAGGCGTCCGAAGCGCCCCATTTTATCCACTAAACTAACAGCCCTTGTTATTAGTCGTGCAGGGGTAATCTGATTTCAATGCAACGGATGACAAACGACAACCATACGTGCTAAACTCTTGTGAACTTTGACGGGTGAACGTACAACAACGCTCCAACCTATAGCATTTATTTGATTCTCAATTTCGCTCCAAGGTCTACCCATTACGATATAATCGACTTCGGGGTCATTTTCAAGAGATTCTGCCCCTGCAGGCAGCATGGTAGATATTGTAGAACCGGGGTCAATTTCTAACGCTTGAGCCAAGGCAGCTAAAAATAACTCAAGACCATCATCCGATTTCCAAGCATTACGGCCATATGGAGGATCAAAAGCAAATATACAATTCTTCTTTTTAGCCCATAGTTTAGCTATATTCTTAACACTACATTTTTCCACTTTGATTATACCTGAATTATGCTTATCTGCCCATGAGAGGTTTTTTTTAGCACCATAGACCATAGTAGGATCTAAATCACTAGCATATACGTCCATTCCTTGCAGTAAGGCTTCTATTGCTATACCTCCGGTACCACAGAAAGGATCAATCATTATTTTTGGATTAATTGCCTCTCTATGAGCTAGAGATATCAATAATTTTGCTAATCTAGGTTCGAGAGATATCGGTTTGAAAAATGGTCTTTCCATTGGTTGCCGTCCAATAAAATTAGGTTTAGTCCATTTATTTTCCCTAATTCCCCATATAATACAAGGATTGCTTGCTACTGAATCCCAGTGCACCTCTCCATCTACTTTACCAGCAACAATAATCACAATCTCATATTGTGGATTGTTTAAATCAACAGGATTTTTATCAGAATATAATTCAGCTCCTACTTCCTTTTCTAAGTCTCTGCGAGATATACCTTTTACTCCTGAACCTAATTTTTTACTTCTGACTGCAAAACTACCTAAAGGTAAATTTTCCCGAGACCAATTAGATATTTCTTGAGATAACCTAGTAAAATCAGTCTCATTAGAAAAACCGCCAAAATGAATTAAATCATCTACTAAAGCAGCAGATGATAAACGTGAAAGAAATTTATCTTCAATAGCCTTATCGAGTAATATAAGGCGAGGATGGAGTATCTTAAAATCACCAAATAATGACTTAATTTCTGAACGAAAAAGGAATGGATGCCATCCACTTCCAAGAATTAGAGTTCCTGACATTACGTCACCTATGTTCACCCGTGTCCGACTTCAACCCTAAATGCCTCGACGTCGGCCATAGCATGAAGACGGGGCAGGGGGAGTATCATGGGATGTAATTTGAGAGATTTAGCGCCTTCTCAGCCTATCGGTTTGAGTGAATTAAAAGGTGAAAAAGTAGCCGTTGATGTTTTTCTTAATGCATATCAGTTCATAACTAGTTTGACTGGTCAAGATGGTAAGCCACTATCGTATAATGGTAAACCTGTGGCTCACCTCATGGGATTCTTAGATAGAGCAACAATAATGATGGAAGAAGGTATTGATCCTGTTTTCATTTTTGATGGGAAACCACACCAATTGAAGATGGAAACATTAAGCGGGAGAAAAGAAAGAAAGATTAATGCTGTTTCGAAATGGGAAGCTGCAATTGAAGCAGGAGATATGAGTGCTGCTAAAAAGTTGGGCCCTCAGACTGCTGAATATACTAGAGAAATGGTTGCAGAAACTAAAGAAATGTTCGATTGTTTAGGAGTGACATGGTTGGAAGCACCAATGGAAGCTGAAGGAGCAGCTGCTGTTCGTTGTAGAAATAACGAAGTCTTTGCAGTTGCAAGTCAGGATTGGGATACTCTGCTTTATGGAGCACCTGTGATGATTAGAAATCTTACGTCTCATGGCACGAGGAAATTTGGTAGAGTGCTCCAAGCCGAAAAAATTGTGCTCAAAGAAATGCTCGATTTACATCAAATTACATACGAACAATTAGTTGATTTGGGAATAATGATTGGTACTGACTTCCATGAAGGAATAAGAGGTATAGGACCAAAGACTGGTTTGAAATTAATTAAAGAGCATGGCACAATGGAAAAAATTTCTATTGCTAAAGGATTTGATTTACCTGAAAATTTAGAAGAAATCCGGAGACTTTTCACAAATCATCCTATTCATCCGATACCATTACCAGAATCATCAAAATCTATAGAAGAAAAACTTACTGAATTTGCTAAATCCAGAGGTTTTGGTGAAAAGAGGATAAACAGAGCAATTACTAGGCTAGCTAATGCTAATAGGTTGAAATCTGATAGTCAACCAACTTTATTCGATTTTTGAAAAGGTTGCGACTCTCCCTAGGACTGTATCGCCCTAGGGGAGTCTGTCGCTGCATGACATCTACGATGTTGCAGGCTAGCAAAACAATCTAGTATTCCAATTTCTCAATCAGAGAACGCCGCCGTTTTCGTCAGCATCTAAGATACCGTCTCCATCGTCGTCATCATCCAGATAATCGTCCAAGCCATCATTGTCGTGGTCGAATTGACCGGTATTACTCCAGCCATCATTCTGCTCAAACCAGTCGGAAAGACCATCATTGTCATCATCTAGATCCAAGTAATCTTGGTATCCATCGTTGTCATGATCATATCTCCATACGCCGGTAACGCCATCGTTTTCGTCAACATCGAGGATGTTATCATTATCATCGTCATTGTCAACACCATCATTCATTCCGTCATTGTCATGATCGCGTGAGTAATCCTCACCGTTCGGTCCAATGTCGTTCCAATTGTCAATGCCATCATTGTCGATATCAAAATCTACGTTATCGCTAACACCGTCGTTGTCATGATCATAGATGTCTGTATTTGGGTTGCCGTCATTAACTTCCTCTTGGTCGTCAATTCCGTCGCCATCATCGTCATCATCATCTGCATCGTCGATACCATCGTTATCGTGATCCTCGGGATTAGCATCCTGATTATCAGGAATACCATCATTGTCATCGTCGAAGTCTAGGTCATCAGGGATGCCGTCTCCGTCGTTGTCGTTCTCACCGTTCTGGTCTTGGTTCTCGAGTTGTTGGTTTTGCTGCTGATCGGATTGTTGACCCTGTTGTCCTTGATTGGAGTCTTGGGTCTGACCTTGCTGCTGTTGGTTCTGGCCGTTCTGGTTATTTCCATTCTGACTATCGCCAGTCTGCTCACCTTGCTGACCTGATTGTTCACCACCAGATTGTTGCTGGCCTTGTCCATTATCTTGCTGCTGACCTTGCGATCCATCCTGACTGTCTTGGCCTTGTTGACCATCTTGTCCTGATTGTGATCCTTGATCTTGGCCTTGGCCTTGTTGACCGTCTTGACCTTGACCTTGACCTTGTCCTTGACCTTGACCTTGTCCTTGACCTTGTCCTTGACCTTGACCTTGACCTTGACCTTGACCTTGTCCTTGACCTTGACCTTGACCTTGACCTTGACCTTGACCTTGACCTTGACCTTGTCCTTGACCTTGACCTTGACCTTGACCTTGACCTTGTCCTTGACCTTGACCTTGACCTTGACCTTGTCCTTGACCTTGACCTTCACCTTCTTGCTCTGATTCGCCGCCGCCTTCTGCGCCGCCTTCGCCGTCACCTTCGTCGTTTCCTGGGAAATCAGGGTCGTACGCATCAGGTATTCCGTCTCCATCAGAGTCAGATGAAGATCCATCGTTAGGATCATTCGGGAACGCATCCGAGCCGTCAGCTACACCGTCACCATCAGTATCTGCTGAATTCGGGTTAGTACCCGCAGCGTACTCCTGAGAGTTGGTTAAGCCGTCGCCATCCGGATCTGCGTTCGCATCACTTGATGATGTAGGATTTAGCCCGTAAGCTACTTCCCATCCATCAGGTAATCCATCGTTGTCAGTATCTGCATTGTTCATGTCTGTTCCTGCAGCCTGCTCCTCAGCATTGGTTAGTCCATCTCCGTCCCAATCGGCGCCACCATCTGATGGGTCGAGTGGATCAGAACCGTCAGCTTGAACGCCGACTGAACCAGCCATTAGCACGAGGAGTAGTGCAATCAACATACTCATATTTTTCGTTTTCTTCATTTTCTTTTCACTTCCTTAAAAATTTAGTTGTAGAGTACCCGCTGTTCTCTCTTTCCGAATAATGCTCACGCCTAATATTCTGTAAACTTTTTTTCGGGAGATTAGGATTGAAGGGAAGCAAGTTAAATAAATGTCTAATATAATAAAAAAAACGCTTTACTACGCTGATTTTATAGATTTTAGAACGTTCTTAAAATTTATTTAACTCCTCCTTGTTTATTATCCATTCTCGCGGGCTTTCATAGGGAACCCTCTGTTCCCTCTAACTTACGGAGGTATGTATACCCTATTTCAAGGATTCGTCACAATGAATCAAGGGGTAAGTTTAGATAATTCTGCATTAAAGCGAGCAGAACCTAAGAAATGTAGAACTGGAGTTGCCAAGGTTGTTAAAATTAAACTGATGAAAAATAAATTTGACCAAAGTTCTATTCCGTTGCCTAATGTAAAGTAAAGAGTCCAACCAATAGATATTGCAAACCATAATCTATAACGACGACCGAAAAGTGCGAATCTCGCTTTAACTAACTCATCGGAATAGAGTTGTGGGACTTCATCAATTTCAGCAAGATCATGTTCGATTGCACATCTTGCGCAAACAAGATATCTTGGACCATTACCACTTACGAACTGACTATTAGGGTAGTTTTGCTTACACAACCTACAGTATGCCATGTTAGTTCAAACTCTCCCAGTATGGATTGCTAATTCAAGGCTACGGTCTTCTAACTTGACTTTCATGTAAAATTGATTCAACTAGGATAGGTTTCTGGTTAAGGAAATTTAATATTAATTTATCACCAAATGGGCTGCCAACTGATTCGGGATGGTACTGAATTCCAAATACTGGCAGAATAGGATGTCTAATCCCCATGACAAGAGTTTTTGATTCATCCCATGCCGTACATTCCATTAATTCATTTTTTGAATTGAGAACTAAACTATTATACCTCATTAGAACGAGAGGAGATTCTAAATTCAAATACAATCCACTATTATCATGATTAATCAATGATGGAATACCATGTACTGCATCTAATGGAGATTCAATTAATTCCCATCCGACTGCCAATCCCAAAGCTTGGTGCCCCAAACATAGCCCAAGTACAGGTATCTGATAATTATCGACTATTAATTTGCCATTTACTGCCAATCGAGCAATTTCCATAGTGATTTCTGATTTTTCGGGACGAGAAGGTCCTGGCCCTATAATTACATATTTGGGCTTAAAATCTTGGAGCCAACGGTTAACTATCTTTTGCGGGTTAACAAATTCTTTTGGGCGACCCTCGACGATGCGAACTGATTTACCTAATTTAACCAAAGAATTAGCAATATTCTCAGTGAATGAATCTAAATTATCAATCAATAATATATCAGCGGTAAAGGAAGATTGAGTTTCACCTCTCAATATATGACCTACTGTTTTGAGTGAGGTTTTTGGTTGAGGTTTTGGTTCACCAATAGGTCCCGATACTTTCGGTATCGGAGACATTTCTGATCTACGCTTAGGTAACTCTTCTATTGAAAATCCAGTTCTAAAGCCCCATGTTGCATCGGTAATCGCCGTAGCTTTCCATCGTGCTTCTTCTACCTCAGAAGATGCTTGAGAACCAATTACAATACCTCCCCCTGCCTGAACTCTACCATGCCAATTATTAGGACCAGAATGCGCTTCTAGAGTACGTATTAGAATATTGAACTCAGAAATACCTGATGATGAATGGAAGTGACCTATGGACCCGGTCCATGCACTTCTTGGTGCGCCTTCTATCGTATTAATTGCGGCTATTGAGGCTATTTTTGGACATCCTGTAATTGAACCACCTGGGAATAAAGCAGAAATAATTTTTCCAAAATCTATATTTTCGCCCAATTCGCCAGTGACGCCACTAACTAAATGTTGTACTGTTGGTAATGCTTCAATACGAAAATCTGACCAATGAACTGAACCAGGTTTGCAAATCTTTGATAAATCATGTTTCTTCAAATCGACTAACATCAGATGCTCTGCAATTTCCTTCTCAGATGATGACATTTCTAATTGAAGTCTCTTATCCTCTACAATAGATCTGCCTCTAGGATAGGTTCCTTTAATTGGCCGAGTTGATACGATTCCTTTCTTAGTTTTAAGAAGCCTTTCAGGACTTGCAGATGCTATACTCCAACCATGATCATGGACGTGCAGCCAAGATGAAAATGGAGATGGATTTGTTTCCAGAATACGTTGAAACGCATACCAGGGATGGTCTGGCATTTCGCCTTCCCATTTCCTCCCATAATTCAATTGGTATATGTGACCTTGTCGGATACTATTTTTTATTCGGTCTACTTTGTTAGCATGGGATGCATCACTTTCAGATTCTGGAACTTCAAAAAACTCTAACTTAGAACTATCAGTAGGAGATTTTAGATTTATCTTATTTGCTCTAGCACCCTTAATCCAATGATGGTTGGGAATTGAAATTAATTCTAATTTTTGTAACGCTCTATCATGAACCCACCAAGCATCAGCTCTCCAGAGAACACCAAGTAAAGTTCCGGGAAATGGAATATTTTCAAGTTTGATATCAACTGACCAACGATTTAGATCATATCCTAATAAACCAGTGAATCCTCCGGGAACAATTGCTAATTCACTATCAATAACGAGTGGAATTTCCCATTTTTTAGTTAGATTAATTGCATCTTCGAGTGATGACGACTTGATTTCTTCAATAGTATGCCAACGGCTTTCTTTGTATTCTTGAATTAGAATAATTAAAGACTCATTAAAACCCAAATTTATATCTCCATTAAGTTCAGAGATAGATTTTTTTTCTTTATTGGTATGAGGTTCGAAAAATAATATACGGATACTTTCTAAACATGGAAGAAATGATTTCTGCGCCAAATCTGTTACTGGTCCTGATGATTGAAGTAATAATTCATCTTGAGTTGGCAATTCTGACTCTCTATAATATTCTAATAATGAAATCAAAGGATTTTGAATATGAGTTTGTAATGAAAAATAATCAATCATCATTTTATCAACTCAAATCTTCAATTGACTGCCAAGATGAAGATAGCTTCTCTAACCAACAAGACATCGCAGTTTCGTATAATTTACCACGTGGCTCACCTATTTTTCTGCCGTCTATAATGCCCAAGGACTGAACACCCATACCACTTCCTAGAACTATCATTTCCTTCGCTCTTAATACAAGAGAGATTGTCATTCTCGCCGGCCTTACAGGTATGCCAGCATCCTCCATACCTTGCTTAATTTGCTCTAAAGTGATAGAATCTAAAGCTCCTTCCTCAACCCTAGGATGATAAGCAAAACCATCTAAATCAAGAAGAATTGGCATACATCTGTCACCATCAATGATTGAATCATTTTCAACTAAAAGAGAGATATCTACTTTGTTTTCTAAGGCCATATCTCTCGCATCTAAGTAAGGTTGCCAATCTCCGTGTTTAGTTCCGCGAATTTTATCATTCCATTTTGGGGCTGAAACTGTTATTGCTGAAAGAATATGTGACCAAGGTTGATTGAATCTAGGAATTAGAAAAACCTCTCCTTTCTTTGTCACCCCTACTTTAACTAAATATGGAGGTTGGTGGTGACCCACCAAAGGGGTTTCAGAAAATTCAATCATATCCAATTCTTTGAAGATTCTTTCTCTATAATCCTCAGGCATATTAAATCCTAAACGAATAGCATGTCGTTCTAATCTATCAAAATGAAGATCCGCGGCTAAAAGATGATTCTTTCCGTCCCAAGCGACTGTTGACCAAGCCTCACAATGTGGGTCCGAGTCATCCGACATGAGTGCGCGTAAGCTTACAAGACTTCAAATTCTTTGAATGGATATCACAGAATGTCATCAATAAATGAGGTGTCAATATCATCATCTGCGTCATTCAAACCTTCCGCTAAATCATCTAAATCATCTAAATCGAAGTCATCGGCCAAATCACTAAGGTCATCTAAGTCAATATCTTCTTCTTCGCCTAATAACTCATCAACTACGTCATTAGATGGAGGAGTTACTGACACTTCAGAATAGTCTATTGGATCAATCTGAGGTGTTGTAATATTGTCTGAACTAGATGATTCATCACTCTCGATGAAAGATTCTTCGTCGTCCATTCCAAAGTCTTGATCGAACATTTGCTCTTCAAGCTCGACTTCTAAAGTTCCCATTTCCCATGGTTGAGGAGCCGCTCTCTCTCTAGGTTTCAATACTAAAGCACCACCAATTAAAATCATTATTCCCGATAAAACAGCAATTACCATATTCATGTCACCTTGAATCAATTGATTTATCCAAGATTCTCCAGAATCATCCAATCCATTATTATCACTACCAAATGCAGATTCAGACCATGGTTGAACTTCAAGAGGATCTACTGCAAGACGATGTACTTCTCCATCAAATCCTACTATCGCAATCCAGTATGAATTCTCATTATCTAACGAGTATTCATTACCATCGATATTCTCAGAAATATCTGATTTCCAAGAATAACTAGAATATTCTATTGAGACAAATTGCGAAGTATCGGCATCTCTTGTATCCTCAAATGGAGTTGATGACATAAATATGTAATAGGAGTCAATAATTGGGTTATTCTTACTATCCCATTCTATCTGTATCCTCGAACCAGAACTGTCCCAATAAGCAATTATTCCACCTATCTCAGGTATATGCAATCCAGGATCAAGAATATTTTCATTAATTAGAGCAATCGATGATGTTTTTACACCTTCGCTCCAATAGTTACCTGATGAATCAACTGGGACAACACTAACCCAGAACATAATATTAGGCGCCAATGGACTACCACTCGAAAAACTCTCAAGTAATAGTGGAAGCTGTAAATCTCTGTCTACGATAAGTGCTGGTTCACGATTATCTATAGTACTATATGGGACAGTATCTGCATAAATCCAATACTCTGAAATATCGGATTCTTCACTTTCTTGGAAGGTTACGAATACACCATCTCCATCATCTAAAGGACGGTCAGAAAGTTGAGGTGCATCAATTCGTGCAGGAGGGAATACATCGCCGCTATTATCTGAAGGAATTACTAAAACCATCTGATCCTGCATATCATTTAAGAAAACGTTACCATGAATATCATGAGTAGTTACAGTGACATATAATGGAATTTCAGGGATTATCGAAGAAGAAGACTCCATGGATATTTCATTTCCATAGTGGGCTTTGTAAACTGTCATTTGTAACTGGAATGCTCCGCCAATTTGTTGTTGATTAATGGTAATAAGGCCACATGAGTCTGGAGATTCAGAACAAATCGACCAAGATTCAGTCAGGTCTTCTTGATAGAAGTCAGAAACCCATACTGTGTAGAATGAAAAATCAGTAACCAAAGATCGATTCCAATTTACATCTATTGCTGTTCCATCGTCATCAGGATGATCATAAGCACTCAAACCAGATACGCGAGCAGGGGGTATTCCAACGCCCCCATTATTTGATTGAGGGGTGACCTCGATTACCAGCACATCGTTGAGATTAGCGTTACCCCAATCATCAGAGGCTACAACTCCAACCCAATATGAAATATCATTAACTAACTGAGCATCTCCAAATGAAGAAATAATTGTTGAATTTGAAGAACAATCAGAAACATAAGAGGCAACTGGCCAACCATCAACATTGTTTGGAGGTTGCCAACTAGTTGCAGGTAGAGCATAAATTGTGTAAAAAGTACAATCATCTTCATCATTAGATATCCAATTTACTTGTATTTGGCCGCCCTCATCATCTGGTACATCTATTGCAGTAGTTCCTTCAATTCGCGCAGGAGGTATCCCATCATCAAGCCCACCAGCAGTGACTATTGGCCCAATTACTGTGGCATTAATTAAATCAGATTGCCCGCTTTGATCTACACATACCGCCGCAAACCAATAAGTGGATCCTGGATTTAGTTGAAGAACTGTATTATTACCAGAAATTGAAGATATATCAAAACTATCTGTTAATGCTAATGCATTAGTAATCTCTTGTTCGACAGCCCAGATCCTTGTTTTATCAGCATCCATCTCATTACAAGCTGCCCATTCTGCATAAATTGTCCCTGCGGTTCCACCAGAAATCGGATTGGCCATAAGCCAGTCGGGAGGAGATGGAACTTCATCAATAGGGGTCGCATTGAGAGGCCATGACATTGGTTCGCCTACTGAACCATCTGGATACTCGGTGACAATCGCTGCTCGATATTTATTACCATCAATTAATGGAGACATTACCCCATTATGATCCGCTTCGGTGATTGTAGCAGTTGTTTGAGACCAGAATGGAATCTCCATGTATCCTGCAAAGTCAGCTAACTCTTGTTCAGTTGGTTCCCATGACGGGTTACTTGCAGAATCCCACACATATAATCTGTAAGAGTACCAAGCTGCATCCTCGGAAGGTAACCAGGATGCTTCGAGCACTCCTCCTCCGTCATTGTCCCTATTTGAGAAAGATGTTAAAATCGTAGGTACTTCGAGTCTCTCCCAATCATATGTCATTCTGACACTAATTGTACCATTTTTAGGTGACTGCATTTGAACATGTAATTCAACAGAATTTGAACCTGGTCCGACATTAGAAATTGCTGTTTGGAAACCCGCTTCAATGGCTGGGTTCCTACTTGCTAAATCCCATGTTCCTGTGTAATTCAAAGAAACTGAACGCGCCAAAACAGGAGAATTAGATACTGGGCTAGAAATTGTCAGAGCACCATTGTACATCGGCAATATGCCTGGTATTGAATTAGAATCATTTGGTATTAATATCGGATTAGGAACGAGATTATCACTACCGCTTGATGAGTTGACCATAACAGTTGACATCCCCGGATGACTGGTTTCAGTCAAATCCCATTGTTCACCTGCGAATAAAACGATTAAAGGTTCAGCACGCTTCTGGAATTCTCGTGGATATTCCTGCCCCGTTTGAGCATTGAAGTGATGTAAACCATCTTCCCCTACCACATATAATGAATTAGAATTAACGTAACCACTCGATAATCCAGATAATGAGCCAGATAATACAACAGAGTGATCTTTGTTAACCTCTAAGGCATCTAAACCACCAGAGCCAATAAGCAGTAAATGTTCTCCGTTAGAAACCATATCATAAGGTGGCCAAGAAAGTAAATTAGACGCGCTGGTTCCCGATTCCATCTGCATCATTGTACCATTCCAGTGAACTAATGGAGCAATGTCTGTGGCAACATGAACCCCCCAAGTATCTGCCTCTAGAGTTAGAACATTATTACTTGGAATCATATCAATCAAGTAAGTTCCATTTTGCATATCGGTATCAATATCCCAAGCGGCAACGCCTGGTCTTGTAGCACCTTGTCCATTATGAGAAATAAAGACAGAAGCGTTGTGATACTGGTCGAAAGTTGAGTTCCCTACAGTAACCTGTCTAGTTACTGAGTCTGCAAACATAAGGCCTGAAACACGATTACCAATCAAACCATCAGAATAATCTAATGTACTTTGTATCGTAAAAGTTTCATCTTCTAAAATTGTTAATCCTACCAAACCACCTACTAAGATAGTGCCATTGCCTTGGATTGGATTATCTAGAATCATTAAATGTTCAATAATTGGAGAAGGAAGGCCATTGAAGGTTGTTATTGGATTATCGAAACTCGAACTTGAGATATTATACAATCCAATACCTCCATGAGTAGCAATTAAAACATGACCATCTAATTGTAAGAAATCTCTGACTATATTACTTGGTAATCCAGCAATCAAACTACCTGCTCCCCAATTTTCATTATTAATATCAAAAGATTGGTAGCCTGCAGAAGTCCCAGATTCTCCCATTAATCCAACATACATGGTGCCGTCATCTTCGATATGCATTCCATCCATTTGCGAATGAAGAGCAGGTGATGTTGGAACCTTTGTACGTTGAAGAAGATCAACCTTCCAAAGGCCACTTCCAGCTGTAGTTACCCATAATTTATCTCCATCTAGAGATATATCATTAATTATGTCGTTCTCAAAATTATATCCAAATTCCCATCTTACAGTTCCATTAGTTAGTTCGCCTTGCAGAATAGAAGATGAATAATATGAATTTCGATCTTGACTTGATGTGACCCAAACATTAGTTTCATTATATATGATATTTTGAACCTGCCCACTTGTTAATCCTACTAATTCATCATATCCACTTTCAATTAACCCAGTAGAATCTAATCTATCAACTCTGTTCAATCCTGATGTTTGGCCAGAGCGCCCTATGGCATAAACAGGAGTGGTGCTCGAGGGGGCTCGAACAATTGAACAACCATCCATTCCCGGACTTAGAATTTGGCCATTAATTGTAGAAGACCCAGAAGTTACTATTCTAGAAATTCCACCTGTAGTATCATATTGATGTGCTGTAAGAAGTACGTTACCATCGTGCAACATGCCTCCTGGAAATATCCTATCTTCAGAAATACCATCGGCTGTATTCGTAAGTGTGGATAAGAATTGATCAGTATTGTAATTATACCTAGCGAGGCCTACTCCTTGTTCATCGAATCCAGCATACATAATACGATTAGATTCGTCACACGCAAGGGCTCGAACATCATTATCTGCCAAACCATTTGAGGTTAGTACCGAAGTTATCCACTCATCAGTCGTCCCATCCGAGTCATGATCGGCCAAATCATAACGAGCAATCCCTCCTTGATTTCCCCACCAATTAACTGCACCAATTGCTATGTGAACTATGTCATCACACACCTCAATGTCAGCAGTATAACCATCTGGGATACCTGCACTTCCGGTTTGCCATGTTGTCCAATTACCAGAGGTACCATTTTTACGGATAATTTGGGAATTTGTTTGAAATCCTCCACCAGAATAACTTCCTGCCCAAAGATCATCTCCGACAGTAATCATCGTGTACAATTCATCTTCTGCATCAGAAGGTAATCCATCATTAACAACCCATGGATCTAGCCATGTTTCATTATTAGGTTCCCAGCGAAGAATACCATCCATACTAGCAAACAAATAATCGCCTTGATATTCTACTATGCCTCGAATTGGGCCGGGTATATCCGTCCATTCATCAAGTAATGTCATTGTTTGTGCTGAAAATCGTCTCATAACATTATCACCGTAAGCAACCCATAACTCACAGGATGAAGCATTTATTGGAAAGCAATCTCCAAGGAATTGAGCGTTCACTCTCTCCACACTACTGATGGTAGAAAGAGATTCTTCCCATGTTTCGTTAGTTAGATTCCATCTAGCAATTGTGCCGTCACCTTCATTCCAGTATTGTCTTGGTCTTATCCCAATCCAAAGTTCTTCAGAAACTTGCCCAATACTATGGATTTTCCCATCCCAACCAAGTTCTTGCCCTACATCAATAGTAGACTCACTAGAGTTAGATGATAAATTAATTCTAAAAATCTCATCATTAGATTGTTGCCAAGAATTAGATCTTTGAGTTGAATAATGCAGTATATCATCAACTATTACAACATGAGCTGGTGCAGAATTTGAAAGAGTAGGCCCTCCTGAATTAAAACCACGATTCCAATCGATTAACACATTATTATTCACTACGTCAATAAGCGTTAATCCAAAGTCACCACCTGCCCAAATTGTATCTTCAATATGCCCAGGAATAAGAACAGTTACATCATCATCATCAATAAATCCTTGATCACCATCCCATGTTTGAAGCCATTGCTGACTGGTGAGATTATATCTTCCTATTCCTGTATTCTCAAAACCAATATACAATATATCTTGAACCTTAACCACCCTAGCTCTTTGCGTATCATCACCTGCCGTCCATCTTTCTACTACCTCTAGACCAACATCTCGATTTATTAGCGAAGCCCCCTCGTTATGGCCTGCTAAGATGCGAGTACAACAACTGTCAGAAAGAGGGCTGCTGAGAGGCACTAATTCTATAGAAAAAGTCTCACTAAATCGTGCAGAGGTATTCATTGGAGAAATGCATTCATCCCACTCATAAATATTATTTTGTATTATTGCCCAACCTGTCCAAGTGCAAACTCCACGATTAGTAGCCGCTACTACTCCATCTGCATCACTCTTGATATCATTGATTTTCCATGGATCATTGTTGCCACCTGGGACATCTGTTTCAAAATATTCCCAATCTGAACCATCCCATCTAGCCATTGCTTGGTTTGATGTTCCGCCAGAATTAGGAACCTCCATTCCAACAATTAAACCGCCGTAATAATCTAGGTGAAGAGCAAGTACGTCATTATCAGGTAAGCCACTACTTCCATCGGCATCCCATATATCTATTATATCGCTGGAGTATCTATCAATCAATAATATTCCAAAACCGGTCAGACCAAAGTAAATTATATCTCCATCAACTGCTATTGGAGCAGCCTCTAAATTGTCTGCTCCAAGAGATTTCCAAGAAGAGAGAATAGATAATTCTTGTAAATCAATCCTCATTACTCCTTCGTCAGGTGTTGCGATGTAAGCAATGCCATATCTAGTTACAACATCATTAATGAAATCTGAATCCAAGCCATCTTGTTCTGTTATCACATCTGAAAGTGTCATTGAAGAGGTATTGACAAAAGACAACCCATCTTCAAAATGACCTACAACTAAGATTTCGGTAAAAGCATCATGAGAAAGGGCCTTGACTGCATTAGATGCAAGTCCTTGAACCGTCCCGATATAGGAACCGTCTGTATTATCCAATCTTAGTATACCCGAATTAATTGTACCAACCCAAACATATCCATTCGTATCTTGGATAAATGATGTGATTTCGACAGGGTTGTTGACATAATCAGCGATATCGATGGGCATAAGCCATGTTTGTGTACCTTCATCGAACCTATCGATTATTGTACTGCCCGATACCCAAATCTCACCATCTTCACCATCATCAACATATATTACTTGATTCATAGTATTGATTGAAGGGCTACTGACCAATGTCTCTACACCATCAATTGTTTCGCCGACTAAACGACCTAATACACCAGAACCATCTCCAACCAATACTAACCCTGAGTCAGGGCTTCTTGAATGCCCGAAATCTGGCCAAGAAATTATTTCATTTCCGTTCTCTATCAAATTGAAAGAAGATAATTGCCTCTGAGAAGAAAAGAATAATGCATTAGTATCATAATTATGAATAGTATTTCCTGCAAGTATGTATAGCCATCCTTCTGTAAGGCCCAATCCAACCACTTGATTTGACGATAACCAGTTACTTGTTGACCAAGTAGCCATCCATGAGCTTGAAACAAGATTACGCCGATTTATTCCTGCATTTTCGGTTGCTATTAATAATTGATTACCAACTAATTGAAGATCGTTAATCATATCAGAGGATAAGAAATTACCCGTATTCCACAATGCATTACTATCTACTGATACTGATGCTCCATTAGGGCTGCTAGAAGTTGAATATCCTAATAGATGGAGGCCTTGATAAGTGGAAATGTACAGATTATCATCGTAAGATACTACATCTGTTGCAGATTTAACAGCCCCTCCTGGGCAATAATAGTATGATGACCAATTTCCTTCGTTGGTGTAGTACACATTACACCCTGAAACTGCCCAAATTGTACCATAATCATCGATTGTAATAGCAGTTATTGGAGAAGTTGATGTAGCTCCATCAACAAGATTGAAAGTTTCCATTAAAGATGAATCAGAAAGACTTCGTTGTAGTATCGTCCCATTAGATGTCCCAATAATCAAACGATTACCGCCTTCATCTATCGCGAGGCTTCTTCCTCGGACATTCTCTTCAATATCGATTATTAGAGTTGATGTCTGATCATCAAGATGTAGTAAATCGTCACCTAATAAAATGTATAATCGACCATCAAGTGGATTGACAGCACTGTCATATATTTCGATATCTAAAGGAGAAAAAGATACTTTTGGTTCAGCAGGACGGAGCGCTTCAATGACAATGTCTGTAATTGAAATTCCCGTTGGTAGTTGCCAGCTCGTATCACTTACCGAATTAGGTTGAACTCTTGAATCTAAAACTCCATTGGAATTTACTCCAGGTTGGTTCTCAGAGAAGGAGTCTTGTGTTCCGAATCCTCCTAAATCTGTCCAATCAAGTATAGGAGTTTGGCTATCTAACAAAGTGATTTGTGGTTCGTAAGCCGATTCACCTGCCGAGCCATTTACTCTAACTTGAAAAGTCATGTTATCTATTATCGCGCCCGGTGCGAAATCAAGGAATAAATCCCCATAAGCATATGTCCCATTAGATGGATTGGCTCCCGTCGCAGATAACTCAATCCATCCAGTATCGTTACTCCCCCCTGCCCCCCAAGCGCCGGGAATTGAGTTTCTAGATTCAATATTTTCGTCTAATTCTGAAGATGAATATGCTGACCAAGGTAGTAAAACCATCAAGGCTACTAACAAGATTGCCATCCTTTTTTGCGAGCCAGATACACTATGATATGTGGAGCGCATGTGTAACTCGCGTCGTTTTATACATTATCAAAGCGTGTGTTCAATGTGCCTTTTATGCTCTTACCACCGTAGGTGATTTAGAATTTCTATCTTTTTGAAAAAGAATGTGCAGAGGGCTGATAATATAAATCACCAATATCGGATAGCATCATAGGTGAGTGGTATGCCGGTTAATCAAAGGGGATGTAATCTTGACAGATAAGCAACTTCGAAAAGACGCTTTGGATTACCACTCTTCCAAGCCTGCTGGAAAAATTACTGTAGTGCCAACTAAACCTCATGGGACTCAAAGAGATTTATCTTTGGCTTATTCTCCTGGTGTCGCTTATCCTTGTATAGAAATTGAGAAGAATCCTGATGCCGCTTTCAACTATACTTCCAAAGGAAATTTGGTGGCGGTGATAAGTAATGGAACTGCTGTACTGGGGCTTGGAAATATTGGAGCATTAGCAGGAAAGCCAGTAATGGAAGGGAAAGGTTTACTGTTCAAAGCATTTGCAGATATTGATGTATTTGATATAGAAATAGATAGAACAAATGTCGATGAATTTGTTGAGGCCGTAAAAGCAATATCTCCGACTTTCGGAGGCATAAATCTAGAAGATATCAAGGCACCTGAGTGTTTTGAAATAGAGCGTAGATTGATTGAAGAATTAGATATTCCTGTAATGCATGATGATCAGCATGGTACTGCGATAATTTCTGGTGCAGCTTTGTTGAATGGATTAGAAGTAGTAGAGAAAGAAATATCGGAAGTAAAGGTAGTAGTTTCAGGAGCAGGGGCGTCAGCAATTTCTTGTGCTCGTCATTATATACGGTTAGGTGTCAGAAAGGAAAATTTATTGATGGTTGATTCAAAAGGAATTTTGACGAAAAAGCGCTCTAAAAATGGTGAATTAAATGAGTATAAAGATGAATTTGCAAGAGAAATAGGAGAAGGAGGAATCAAGGAAGCAATGATTGATTCGGATGTTTTTCTTGGGCTATCAAAAGGAGGGGTTGTAAGTAAAGAAATGGTGACTTCGATGGCTTCTAGACCATTGATATTCGCACTAGCAAATCCTGATCCTGAAATATTACCTGACGATGTTTATCAGGTAAGAGAAGATGCTATTGTAGCTACAGGAAGATCTGATTATCCTAATCAAATAAACAACGTTCTAGGATTCCCATATATCTTCCGTGGAGCATTAGACGTTAGAGCAACTGAAATAACTGAAAATATGAAAATGGCAGCCACACATGCAATTGCTGCATTGGCTAAAGAGCCTGTTCCAGATGATGTTGCAGCGGCCTACGACGGAGAACAAATTCAATTTGGGCCAGAATATATAATTCCAAAACCATTCGACGCTAGAGTTTTGATATGGGAAGCTAGTGCAGTTGCCCAAGCAGCTGTGGATGAGGGGATTTCAAAATATACAAAAAAGGATTTCGATATAGAAAAATATCAAGAAGAACTTGAATCTCGATTAGGTTTGACACGTTCAATAATGCGTCGCGTAATTAATAGAGCAAAAAGAGACAAGAAAATAATTGTATTTGCAGAAGGAGAACACCCCACAATTATCAAGGCTGCTGCACAATGTATTTCCGAGAATATTTGTGAGCCGATTTTACTTGGGCATACAAAAAGGATTAATGCAGTAAAGGAAGAATTAGGGCTTGAATTCAAGTGTGAAACTATAGATGTGAGATATGACCCTAGAAGAAGAGGCGATTATGCAAAAGAATTCCATAAATTAAGAGGTAGAAAAGGATTAACCATGGAAGATTCAGTTAGATTACTGAAAACCACTACCTATTTTGGACCAATGATGGTACACATGGGAGATGCTGACGGGTATCTTGGAGGGATTTCGCATAATTATCCAGATATTGTTAAACCCTGTCTACAAACAATTGGACCGGCACCTGACACTCACAGGATAGTCGGGATGTATATGATGACAGTTAATGGACAACTAATGTTCATTGGCGATGCCACAATAAATATCTATCCGGACTCTAGAACATTAGCAGAAATAGCGGTTCAAACGGCAAAAGTTGCTAGAAGATTTGGCGTTAAACCTAAAGTTGCAATGCTTTCATTTTCAAACTTCGGAACTAGTGGAGAAATGAGAACAGATAGGATAGAAGAAGCAATAAGTATGGCTAGAGAATTAGATCCAGGGCTGATTATTGATGGACCTATGCAAGCAGATACTGCATTAATTGAGGATATTCAAGAAAACTATCCATTCATGGAATTTGAAGGCCCGGCAAACGTATTAATTTGTCCAAATCTAGCATCAGCAAATATTGCTTACAAACTACTTCAAAGAGTGGCTGGAGCAGAAATGACAGGCCCGATCCTAGAAGGTTTAGCAAAACCAGCACACGTCCTTCAAAGAGATGATAGCGTTAGAGAAGTTGTACATATGGCTGCAATCTGTGCTGTTGATGCTCAAAGGCATGCTACGCAAAAACTCTGAGACAATTTTCTATTTCAGTCTAATACTTTTGGAGATGCAGATAATACTTCTTCACTACAGCCCTCAGAATATTGTTCGAAATTCTCGATAAACATTTGTGCTAGTAAATTCGCTACATTGTCAAATCTAGTTTTATCAGACCAGGTCTCTCTTGGTTGAAGTATCTCGTCTGGGACCCCTTCACAAGTAGTGGGCACTTCGAATCCGAACCTTTCATCTTCTACAAAGATTACATCATCTAAAGAACCGTCTAATGCAGCATTGAGAAGAGCACGAGTCCATTTTATACGAATCCTACTAGATTCTCCGTATCCACCTGCTACCCATCCAGTATTGATTAGCCAACAGTTTGCGTCATGATCTCGAATCTTGCTAGAAAGTAGATCTGCATATACACTTGGATGCCTTGGCATAAATGGAGCGCCAAAACACGTAGAGAATGTTGCTTGAGGTTCGGTTATTCCTATTTCAGTACCTGCAACTTTAGCAGTATATCCCGAAATAAAATGATATGCGGCTTGCTCGGGAGTCAAACGAGAAAGTGGAGGAAGAACGCCAAATGCATCACAGGTCAGGAAAACAACATCCTTTGGATGACCTGCCATTGAATCTAATGTACGATTCTCAATTGATTCAATGGGATAAGACCCTCTAGTATTTTGAGTTAGAGTCCCATCTTCAAAATTAGGTACGCCATTTGCATCAAGAATAACATTCTCTAATACTGACCCCGGCATCCTAGTTGTAGCAAAAATAGCGGGTTCATCTTCTTTTGAAAGCCCGATTAATTTTGCATAACATCCGCCTTCGAAATTAAAAACACCATCATCAGACCAACCATGTTCGTCATCTCCAATCAATGCCCTTCCAGGGTCAGCTGAGAGTGTGGTTTTTCCAGTTCCAGAAAGACCAAAAAATAATGCTGAGTGATTATAATCGGTATTAGCAGAACAATGCATAGGAAGTAATCCTTTAGCAGGTAATATATGATTCATTATTGTGAATATCGCTTTTTTGATTTCTCCAGCGTAGTGAGTACCCCCAATAATTACGAGACCTCTATCTAATGCAAGAATTACAAACACTCCTGAATTAGTACCATCGGCTTTAGGATTAGCCATAAGTTCCGGTGCATGAAGAATGGTATATTCGGGCACATGGTTTACTAGTTCACTGGGCTCACTTCTCACAAACATATTATGGAAAAATGAAGCATGCCATGCTTTCTCTGTAATTAAACGGACAGGCATAGAATATTTTGGGTCTGCTCCACAATGAGCATCTTTAACGAATAAGACATCTCTACTATCAAGATGATTTTGTACCTTAACCAGTAATCTATCAAAAATCTCTGAAGAAGTTGATTTATTCACTTCACCCCACCATACGTCATCAGCTAGACCTGATTCTTGAACAATGAAACGATCATTTGGTGAGCGACCGGTTCTCTCACCTGTTGTTGCTAACAATACTCCGTGAGTTGTGAGTGATGCCTCTCCCCTTTCTACGGCCATGCCATGGAGCTCTTTCCAATCTAAATTCCAGTGTACTGCGCCACTAGGATTGAGTCCATGTGTTGCTAAAGGTGTGGCAAATTCGGAGGATGAAGGGCCCTTCGACGTCGTCTCCATGTACTTTGACAATGTCAGTCGCTTTTCAATGATTACGGAGAGATATAGAAAATATAGAAATTTTATCACAAATAATTAACGGGGATTAAATTATGTCATAAACACCTGTCAGGGAGACTGTGAGTGCCGACGACTCGGATGACAATATCATTCGAAGAAGAGAATTTAAGATTAGTGATTCTATTCAATTAGAAGATATTCTCATTCAAGATGATGCTATTAAAGAGACCGTGGTTTCAGAAAAAAATGAAATTGATGAGGCCATTGGAGATATATTCGACCCTTTTTCCCAGGATAATGAAAATTTACCTGGAATTGTAAAGAAAGATGGGACCGTCGAAACATCTCCTGAAACTGATGTTGTTACTAATTTAGCCAAAGAAGGTGAAAGAAAAGTCAATTGGATTTTAATGGCATCAATGATCGTGATATTTTCTGCTCTAGGCATTGTTGTGGGAACAGCGTTAGATCCAATGTTGGCAATTATTTTATTGATTGGTCTGGCATTATTTGGGTTCTGGTTAGGTGAATTATGGATTCCCAAGAATAATTTAAACTTACTTGGTGTCACGTGGGTAATAATCTCAATGAAAGTCCTATATGGATTGGCTATTGAACTACAAAGATGGGATTTCATTACTATAGAAATTCTTGGTTTGTTTTTACTAGCACTTGTTGGTCTGAATGTTTATGCCTCTTACAGACATAATTCTGATGCCATTGCGGCACAATCTACTCTTATTTTATTAGTAATCGGTTCAGCAACTGGCTATAGTTTTGGAGAAATAGGTATAGCATTAATGATTCTACTTGCAACTATACTAGTGCATGGATTAGCAATACACAGGAAGTCAGGGAATTTGGCAGCCTTGGGTATAGCATCGACTAATCTATGGATAGGGATGCACGCATTAACTAGTGGATTTAGTATTGGCTCATTGACCATCCTTCCATTAGAAACACGATTACTTTTGTTCATATTAATTATGATAATAACTGGAATAAATGCGAGTATGGCGGCAAAGTTTGCGAGAGATGAAAATTGGTTCTCGAAAGCGTTCGAGGCATTAGGGTTAGGTAAACCTGGATTATGGGGTGTTTCTATTTCTTTAGGCATGGTTGGTGCCCTGATGGCAGTAGGTGCGAATCGTGAAGAACTGGGATATGCCATTGGTTTAATCTCAATTCTAGTTTCATCTTTTGGTGGTTCTTATTTAGTAGTTAGAGGAGTAAGCACAAAAAGGGTAGTGCAGCCTTTATTAATTTCAGGAATATTTCTTACTATTCTTCTAGTAACCAATGAATCTTGGAGAATGTTACCGTTTGATTCTTACGAATTATTTGCAGTACTTGGGATAATAGTAACTGCATTTGTAATGCTTAGAGATCAAAAATCGGTGACTGATAGAGTGCTATGGACTGGCTCTGTTGCTATATTGATGTTACTTGTTATTATGATACCAGCCGAGCCCTCAGATAATTTCTGTATCTCTAATTGTCAAGCAGGCGATGGCGGATTTTTACTATTATCTGCATTAACATTTATACATATTGGAACCGCGATTTTAGCAATAAAAAGAGAGGCTCCCGCTCTGGCGGGTGTTACGGTAATTTTGCCGTGGTCATGGGTAATTATTGAAGAAATACTTGAAGAATCAATAAGAACCCTAATTGTGGCGAATAGCGGCACAGACCCAGGATCTATTATTCATCTAGAGCCATTTCCACTCTTTGGTTACTTTGCCATTGCTTCCATATTAATGGCAATAGTTAATTTTAAGCTTGGAAAAAATGGAGTGAATCTGGCGTCAAAATTCCTAGGAGTAACAGAAGTTTCTGCTTCAATAAGAGACTCAGGGTTACTACAACTTTGGAGTATTGGATTATGGTTACCAATTACTACAATTATTTTTATGGCGAAATTTGGAGGGTTTACGGCATTGACTCTTCTGGGAATTTATACATTAATTGTAATAATCCATATGATTTCAGAACTTACAGAGAAGAGAATCGGTAACGCATCAATTATGTTGGCAACTATCTCATCTGGATTATTAATACTACAATGGCAATATGGAATTGAAGAAGGCTTCATGGTGATTTATTCTATTGTTGCAATGGCGCTACTTATTCGAAATAATGGTTCCAATGAAGTAATTTATTCAATTGGAATGTCACTATTAGCTGTACCAATGTTGATTAGTTTAGTAGCAAGAAAATCCAATGAACTCATAGATACAGAATTAATACCAAGTCTGGGAATTACCAAAATCTCTATCTTATGTACTGCGATATTGGTTATAATATATCTCTCAAAGGCAGCAAAAATGGAGAAGCTTTTGAGCCCTGCTCTAGCATCACTTTGGTTACTAACAGTTAACATTGCTCTAGTATACAAAGAAGGTGAATTCTATGAAATTATAATTGCCTTAGCCATGTTTGCAGTTAGTACAATTTGGCTAGTTGGCAATGGAGAAGTAAGAAGGGAAATAAAAAGTATTACAAAGAAAAATTCATTGAAAGAATTAGCAAAAGAAGAATCAATTGAGAAAAATATATCAATAGGAAATGTCACTGGTTTTAATCCTCAATTAGTAGAATTAAAGAATAAAAGAAAGAAGAGAAGAGAAATGGAAGAAACAGAGAATATTGAAGACTTATATCTTACCGATGCTACTCATAAACCAGTAATAATAATCTTAGTTCTTGGATTAGTTATAGTAAGTTCTGCAATCATTAGTTTCATTGGAGGGACAAATCATTTAGTTCTACTAAGCACTGGGATTTTTATCTCAATATTGGTACTAGTCGCGCGAGAACGTACAAAAAATCTTGAATTGGAACTACCTCATTTTTTAGGTATTGAAATGCCTATCGCAATCTCAATAGGTGGCATCATATTAATTCAAGTTTCAGGGCATTTGGCAGCAGGTAGCAGTAATTTAGAGTTACTAGATATGGCGATAATGGTTTTACTAGTAATGTCATTTTGTATTATTTCATTAATCAATCAAAGAAATCTCTTAGATAGAATACTAATTGCGATTGATTGGTTTATTATTCCAATATTAATAGGAAGGATTGTTGGAACTATTCTGTATGAATCCTTGCCGGCACCATTTACAGTTAATCCTACAAAAGGAGACCAGATAGAATGGATTTTGCCATGGACTATTTTAGAAATACTACTTATTTTATCAATAATTATTATTGCATGGATAGAAACTAAAAAATTAGAGAAAAAAAGAGAACCTACCACTAATAATTCTCTGAGGGCTTTGGCAATAGTTTTCATCTCTACCGGGCCAGCAGGTTTTCTAGCATTAATATTAGTAATATATCATACCATCAAGAATCAACAAACGGTTGAATTTGGACTAGTGATGCCCACGATATTGCTCTCAATGGTTTCCTTATCTAATTGGATTGATTCACTCAAAGGAATTATTGATGAACTCACATTAATCTTAGGAGGGATTGTACTAATTCTATGTATATTGACTGTACCTTTCAAGAAAGAAGAATGGACAATGACTTTGGTGACGGATTCGCACCTACTACTCTACTCCGGATTATTATTGACAGGGGCTTTTACAACTCTTTATCTTCCAATTGTTCTAATAAGCCTGTCAACTACTGTTTGGATTATTGGAATTATGCAACTAAGGAGAATTTTACGAATCTTGGGCTTATTTGATCTTATTATTGCCATATTAGCTTCTTTGATGATACTGGGTGCAAAAATGCTTGAACCAACAACATTACTGATTTCATTAATTGTTTTAGCAGTAGAATTGGGACTTGTTGCGTGGCTATCGCTCTCGAATGAAGATGAAATTGTAAAAGATTAATTAAATTAATGATTTTCGTCGTACTAAGAGTAATTTTATACTATAATATGTATGTTTTTTTTACTAACGATATATGCTAACCTTGATGATGGGCGGGCCCGACAAAGTACTGTGACGAGGTCTTGGATAGCCGATACATCGGAGGAAATTGAACATCCCCCTATACCTATCGGGTTGAACGAAATGACCGTCCCCCGAACTATGATTATACTTTCATTAGCTACTATCTTCATGATTATTTTATCATCAGTATGGTTAGCTGTAGCAGCATTTCAATTTCAAGACGATTTAGAAGAATTATTTCCTCCTACCGGAGTAACTGAGGCTGATCTAAAAAATGAAGGTAGATGGTCATGGGAACTTGATTTGTTGTTCGATACTTGTGATTCGAGATTGGATGATTGGGAGTGGCCTGAATCATTAGCCGGACAAGATGATTATTTTCTTTATCCTGGAGAATTAAAGTGTGATTGGGAACATCAAGGAAATGGTGATAGGGCAAGTATTGTGGTGTATAATAGAGGAAATACAACAATCGACTTAATTCTTGAAATAATAGGTGGAGGCGTGGAGTTTACTAATGAGGGAAGTTCAAATCTATTATTGAATGGTCTAGAAGGTAATAGCACAGAGATTATTGAAATATCGTTGACTGAAGAGGTTACAGAAAAAGATATCAAAATTACAGCAACCCATGTCGAATTTAATCCAATTTCTATGATTAATTTAGATGTTCATTTATTTAAAGGCCCTGATGAGAGACCTTTGCACATAAGTGATGGCGATAATATTCAGGTTCACTACGTACTCTGGGACGCAGATACTGGAGAACAATTAGATGAAGGAGATTTACCAGTTCAGGGGGGTGATGATTCCAGATATATCAAAGGATTTGGCTGGGCGGTTATTGGACTAGATATTGCTGAAGATAGAGGATTCGTACAGGATACTGGAACGACACATACCGTATTATTACCTCCTCCTATTGCATATGGCAATAGTGAAGGTCATGAACTAGAAAATACCTGGTTAAGATTTGAAGTTAAGATTGATAGAGCGTTTAACACATAGTATTAGAGAGATGATTGCATGTCCGAAAATAACAAACATACGGCATTAATACCGTCAAAAAACATCGGTGATGAGGCAGGGAAACGCAATGCTCCGACGTCTGCAAGGAAAGGAGAGCCTCTACTACACATGACTGAGGATATGCGAAGGCTGTCAACTCCTTGGGCGATATCAATGGCAAGGGCGAAACAAATTGAAGCCTCTGACTTACCAGCAGGAGTGATTTTAGACGCTGCTGCAGGTTCTGGTGCACAGCTAATTGCACTAGCTACAGAATTGAAAAGACCCGCTCTGGGTATCGAACTAGACGGAAATATCGCTGTTCTATGTGCTGCGAATATGCATATAGCTTCTGATGGAGATCAAATACAGAGAACATTAGACCGAGTTATTATTGGAGACGGGAGTGATGCGGAAGGAGCCATTACTGCTTATTGGAATAGTTTGAGAAAATCGGGTACAAGGGCTCATCCACCTATTGCAATGTTACATCTAGATCCGGCAAGACCAAGAGATGCACAAAATCATCATATCGATGAAATGAAACCTCCACTAAAATCAGTTCTTAATTCTTGGAATGAATATTTACAAACGGGACCTAGGGGGCCTGCTGTTTTGTTAGACCTATCGCCAAGATTAGGACCTGAACAACAAATGATGGTCGAGGCTATTGTTGAAACTATTTTTCCAGGATCCCCAAAAACTTGGGAATGGTTGAGCCAAGGGGGAGGTCGGATAGATAGGTTATCTCTCTGGATAGGTGCAATTTCTTCAAAAGAAGATAGAAGATGTATAAGGATGGGGTCGAAGAATATCTTAGCTAAGATAGAGGGAAGTAGCTCTTCTTCTAAAATTGAAAGCCTGAATAAACCACCACCATTTGGAGCTTATATTTCAATAATAGATCCTGCTTTGATACAGAGCGGACTACAAGAAAAATGGCTAAGTAAGGCTTTGAAACCAAACTGTGGTCATTCATGGCTTAGACTAAAAGGAAGAAGACCTATACTAATACATACAGATCCTTTGAATGAAGATGATGAAATAGAAGGTTTCGTAGTGAGCACTGGAGAAATTACTCAACATAGACTTACACCACCTGAATTACACTCTATTGATCAAGTGGCTAGTGCTGCTTCAAGGAACAATATTGGAAAAATAACTCTTAGGTGCTCGTTGGATCCTGAAACACAACCGACTCTTCAACGTCGTCTAGATAAAGCGCTTCGAGATGTAGATGGGTCGAAAGCTTTCATGATTGATGTTGATTTAGAACGTGGTACTGGCAGTCATAAGTTGTATATTATCTGTAAAGAATCATAAAAAAAAATGAAAAAACGCTATCTAAATCCAGCGGGTGGGTTGAAATAGGGCAGGTAAGTCGCGAGGATGCCGTAAAGGCCACTGGAAACAGTGAACACGGGAGGACCGTAGAATGAGTAAAGAAAAACAAGAGATTGGAGATGACTTCTCCTATATTATCAGAATGGCTGACAGCGACATAGATGGATTGAAACCAATAGCAATAGGACTTGCATCGGTTAAAGGCATAGGAGTTCGTACATCTCAGCAACTATGCAGACTAGCAAACATCGATGGAACAAAGCTCGGAGGTCATCTAGAAGATGATGAACAAAACAGACTTAGAGAGACTATTGATGGATACGCGACTAATGTCCCATGGTGGTTAGTTAATCGCCAAAGAGATTTAGAATCAAACGAGGATGCTCATCTTGTAGCAATGGATGTTAAAATGACTCGTGACGATGATATTTCACGCCTAGCTGGTATGAAAACATATCGTGGCTTAAGGCATAGAAGTGGGCACAAAGTTCGTGGCCAGAGACTTCGAAGTAATGGAAGAAGTGGTACTGCACTCGGTGTGCAGAGGAAGAAGTGAGGCGAGATTATGGGAGATCCTAAATTTGCACGATCAAAAACACAGACACCTACTCATCCGTGGAAACAGGCACGTATTGATGAAGAGCACGCTTTGAAAGAAAAATATGGCTTGAAAAAAGTTGGAGGAATGAAAGAGATTTGGAGAGAGAAATCTTCACTTCGTAGACACAGAAACCAAGCAATGAAGCTAATTGGAAGAGTAGATACTTCTGAAGGGCATTTTGCCAGAGAGAAAACAGATTTAGTTAATTCATTATGTAGGCAAGGTTTGCTTGTAGAAGGCGCAAATATAGACGACGTTCTGCAAATAAATGTTGAGCATATGCTTTCTAGAAGATTACAATCTGTAGTCTACTACAGAGGATTGGCACCGTCCATGCGAGCGGCAAGAAATATGATTGTCCATGGTCACATCTCCATAGGAGAACAAAAAATGACTGTTCCCGGTTATCATATTAGAAAGCATGAAGAAGAAAATTTGAATTATTCTTCCAACTCAGTTTACAATGACCCCAACCACCCCTTCAGATTAGAAATGGAAAAATTAAGACTAACTATGGTCACCGATGAAGAGCCTGAAGAAGTTGGAGCCCCTAAGGCTGCTACTGAGGATTTCGTTGAAAAAATCAAGAAGGATGCTGAAGAAGCTCCTAAAATCGAAGAAACAATTCCTAAGGAGGGTAACTGATGGGACATAAAGCTATTTTACATATTTTCAGTACAAGTAACAATGTACTAATTACTGCTACCGACTTAACTGGAGCTGAAACTATTTGCAAGGTTTCTGGTGGTATGGTAACTAAGGGCGGTAGTGATTCGGGTGGACAATTCGCTTCGACTCGTGCTGCTGAGAGAATCGCAGAAATGTTGGCTGAGAAAGATTTTGATCAAGTTATTGTAAAATATAGAGGAGCAGGTGGAAATCGAAATCATAACGCACCTGGTGCAACTTCGGCTATACGTGCCCTTACTAGAGCGGGTGTTCAAATAACTAGAATCGAAGATGTCACTCCAATTCCAACAGATGGGACGAAAGCAAAGGGTGGCCGTCGCGGACGAAGAGTGTGAGGTGCAAGATATGGTTAAAGTTACAATTATTGAAGAAACTGATGAAAGAATAAAGATTCTTTTATCTGATACTGACAGAGCTTTCGTGAACTCAATTCGAAGATCTTTGATTTCAGATACTCCAAAAATGGCTATCGAGACTGTACGTTTTGAAATGGGAACTGTTGAACAAGAAGATACAATTTGGGAAACTACAGGACCTCTTCCAGATGAAATGATTGCACAAAGACTTGCAATGATTCCAATACCAACTCGACATGATGAATTTCATTTCCAAGATGAATGCCCTAATTGTTCTGAACTTGTTGAAGAAGATAGAGGATGTCCAATGTGTACCATGATTTACACTTGTAAAGCATTTGGAAGTGAAGAAGGAACTATGGTTACTGCTAGAGATCTAAACTATCTTGGAGACTCTACTCTAGAAATTCCTGAATTATACAAAACTATTCCAATCACGAAACTTTTCCGTGGACAAATGGTTGAATTTTATGCAACTGCAATCATGGGAAGAGGTAGAGACCATGCTAAATGGTCACCTGCTTGTGGTGTTACTTTCGAACCAAAACATATTGGAGTAATTAATAACAAAACAAAAGCAAAAATTTTATGGGATTTGAAATTAGGAATTACGGCAAAAGATTTTACTGATGGGAAATTAGAAGATTACTACAAAGTTCAAGAGCTGAAGAAGCAGTTACATCATGTAGGTGAAGGAACTGAAGAATTGAGAACTTTCAAAGATGCAATTATTCTTGAGGAAGTACCTAGAGAATTTATTCTAAGTTTTGAAACAGATGGTTCTATGACTCCAAGAACTGCCTTTGATATGGCAGTAAAAGAGTTAGCTGGAAGATTCGACACTATTGAAGAAGATTCTAATGCAGTATTCTAATTTAGTTGAAGAGTTTTTATTCTACTTCACTTAGGGTGCTTTGGTATGACTGTTATACTCGGTCGAGGTGAATCAGGCTCACATGTGACCCTGATTTTCACTATAAACGATAATTCTAAAGATTTAGACGAGCAAGGGAGTCTAGGAGTTGGGCTATGTCTAGAACATGGTGTGGAGATTATAGCAAGAGGTGTCGAAGGAAATTTCGGCGTGAATGTTAAATTTATCGAAGGTAAAGGTGAATCTGAGCTATACGAGCAGGTATTCAAATTGTTATCTGAAAGTATAATAAATATCAAAAATTATAATTGGGATCTGGCTGTAAGATTAAAATTACCAATTTCCCAGGGATTTGGGATGTCTGCTGCAGGAGCAATTGCTGCCGCTTTGGCTATTCAAAGAGCAGTCGGTGAACCTCATGAAGAAAGTCTGAGACGAGCATTTGCAATAGCACACCGTGTTGAAAGAAATCGGTCGACTGGTTTGGGAGATGTTACTGCTTTAGCTGCAGGGGGTGTTGAAAGACGAATCTCCCCAGGTGCACCTTTTACTGGCGATTTATTGACTAAAGGTCCCGGAATTTCAGAGGGATGGTATGAGAAAATAGAGGTACTATTGGCTTGGAAAGATGATTCTGGTAAACATACTTCATCTTATATTGACGACCCAAAATGGAAAGAATCGATTAGTAAAGCAGGAACTAAACAGATGAATAGTTTAATGCAAGGAGATTGGAATAAATCTCAATGGAGGGATTTAATTGAAAGTTCAGAGGTTTTTGCCTATGAAAGTGGTCTACTGTTAGATTCTAGTAGATCGAAATTACTCGAAGAATCTAGAGGAATTATAGACACTCTAGAGTTAGAATATAAGCCTCTATTATGTATGTTAGGAAAAAGTCTAGTCATCGTCCCTAAGAATGTGGAAGATGAAAATATTCCGGATAATCTACAACAGAGATTAGAGGAAATAGGATTTAAAACTCAAAAAACGCTGTTACGAAGATTATTCTGATTTTTTCTTAATACTTTCATGAAATGTCGCTAAAGCTTCCAAATTCAAAGGGCTGGAATCAAGTAAAATTGCTCCCTTTAATCTGAGAGTTTCACAAAACCCATGTCTATACACAATAGCGCCTTGACCGTATTCATTCACGTATCTATCAACTTGTTTCTGTGTTTTTTTCTTAGGGAATCTTAAATCTGCACCGAAGAAGTGTTTTGCATCAATCCATGCACAAGGAATACCGTTAATTCTAACGTCGTCTAATAATAATAAGTCTGGAGTAATAATTGCACGTCCTTCTGATTTTTTTTGCTCGGCAAGTAGATCTTCTTGACGGCGAAATCTAACATTAAGAGAAGTGAAATAATCGCATAATATATCTTCAAAAACCTCTGCAGCATTTTGTGTTTCTGATTGATTGACTGAACTAACACGATCAGCAGATTCGGCTAACTGGAATTGTTCTCTATCTCTTTCATTCATTTTACTCGGGACTTTGAGTGTCTCCTTGATCTTATTTTTCGACCAACCTCGGCCGGTTAATATCGCCCGAAATACATTCACTGGAGGTGCATCAAATCTAGTAGATAGAGAAAGTACGCTTTCACCGCTATCATATCTTCTCTTCAATTCATTAGCACGACTCATTAGTCTACCATGAGAATAAACACTTTTTTCTTGATTTAACGCACTTCTTAATGATAATGATTGTTCAAGAGTTATATCTAATTTTTCAATTTTCTTAGCTATTTGCTGGACCCTCTCTTCAGGAAGGAAACCGAATTCTCCGGGTGAGCAAACCAAAGGGCTCGCTTTACTCTGTACCGATTTTTTAACCGCATTTAAATCCCATTTGACATTAACAATCTTGGCAGGAGGGTCGATATCTTGCGAGAAACCCATTGGTGCAGGATTCACTGTGAATCGAGATAAAGCACGCTGTATTGCTTCATCATCGCCGCCTTGATTGATGTCTACAGAAGTATTTTTCGTACTATTACGGCGACGACGAGGACGGCGTTTCTGCCGCTTATTACCATCATCTTGTTCACTCAACGGTACTTCGAAGAGAATACGCACCATGAACCCACCGTGCAAGAGATATGGAAGAAGTTAGATATCTTAGACAAAGGCAATTCCGGGCTCTAATGGTGAAGCAACCCTTGCTTTACCTGCAACATCGTCGCCATCTCCAACCTCGTAAGATACTACTGAGCCTACTGAAAGGGCGTTTGCAATAAATTCTGCATTTTTATTTATGAGTTCGCTTTCATTAAATTTAGAAGATATTAAAGAAGCTTCTCCCTCTGACCAAGTATATATTTTGCCTCTATTTTTCTTATTCCCCAGTGTGAAAGATTGCCATGCTTGAAAAATTTCACCTCGCAGATTTTCTTCATTGAATATTTCTAATGAGCGCAAATATTCCACTCCATTCTTTCGAAAATCAAAATCGCTCTTACTAAGAGAAATGGCCTCTAAGGCAAGATTGTTCTTCCAACGGGATGCAGTTTGAATAACGCAACTTGAAATGAGAGTATCTGAATGTCTTTGAGCGAGTCCTTTCACATTTCTCGAACTATCTATCAATGCCCTAAGATAACTCTCTTTAGCAAGGTTAATTGTATCGGTACTATTCTTTTCTAAATCTTTTATAATAAGTTCACTGATCATTTTCTCACCCCCCATTTTCGACCAAAATTCTTCTGCAATGTGGGGGGTCGCTGGTGCTAACATAGGAATCCAATTAGAAAGGAATATTTTTGCCGTACTGGCATCTGAACCACCTCTTCTCCGATACCATTGCCAATCGGATAACATTTCAAAGTGGCTAATCATTACACCTTCACGTAAACTGACGTTTTTCATTGCAATCTTCCATCTCGAATGATTTAAACGCATTCTGGCTAATATCCATTCATCAATTTCATTTGGAGAATTAGTTAATTCATTAGAAGATTCAAATGCCTCAATAATTGATTGCATTTGTCGATGATTTGAGACTATGGCATTATCAGACCAATCCATACCTGCTTCAGGATTCGCTCCGAATAAAATGAACAGACGAACGGTATCGGCACCATATTTATCGACCATGGTTCCGGGGCTCACTGTATTTCCTAACGACTTACTCATTTTCGCCTGCCTAGTAGTAAGGTCGGATTTACAAGATGGACAGTTTCCATCAAAATTTTCTATATGATATTCTATATTACATTCGACACAAAAAGGTGCTGGAGCGTTTAACATACCTTGGCATACTAATTGACCAAATGGTTCTCCAGTTGTATTCATTCCAAGATCTCTTGTTGCTTTAGTAAAGAATCTTGCATAAAGAAGGTGCATGACTGCGTGTTCGATTCCTCCTATGTACAGGTCTATGCCTCCTTCCATCCAATAATCAATAATCTCACGGTTAAATGGACTGTCTTCATTATTAGAATCTCCATATCTTAGGAAATACCATGATGAATCATAAAATGTATCCATTGTGTCTGTTTCACGTCTTGCCTGAAGCCCACATTGTGGGCAATTAGTCATGAGAAATTTTTCACTAGATTCTAGAGGATTACCACTTTCATCCCAACTAAATTTGACATCTAAGGGTAGTCGGACTGGGAGTTCATTGTATGGGACTGGAACAACTCCACAATCATCGCAATGAAGCATCGGTATTGGAGTCCCCCAGAATCTCTGACGACTTAGAAGCCAATCTTTCAATCTATATTGAACGGTACCATGACCTGACTTCTCAGATTCTAGTGCTGCAATTACTGCTTCCTTAGCTTCATCTCCAAATAGTCCATCAAAACCATCTCTGGAAGAGTTATTCATATATCCTAGGGTATCGAGTACGGGATTTTCCTCGATTGCACTTTCATCATTAGTACGAGAAAGCACTGGTTTGATTGGAAGATCGTACTTCTTAGCAAAATCATAGTCTCTCTGATCATGTCCCGGTACAGCCATTACAGCTCCAGTCCCATAACTGGCAACAACGAAATTACCTGCATAAATTGGAACTTTTTCACCACTAAGTGGATTTATCGCAAACCTTCCTAATGGTACGCCCTTCTTTTCTTTCAACATATTAATTCTCTCGAATTCAGACATCTTGGCACATTCGTCACGGAGAGCCTTCCAGCCTTCCTCGTATTCTGTTCCAGAAACAAGTGACTCGCAAAGAGGATGCTCGGGCGATAATGTCACAAATGTCACGCCAAATATTGTATCGGGCCTAGTAGTAAATGCACCTATTACAGATTCTTCACCAACAACAGGGAAGTCAATATGAGCCCCGTGAGACCTACCTATCCAATTTCTTTGCATGGCTTTGACATTTTCAGGGAAATTGATATTATCTAAATCATCAAGTAATTCATCAGCATATTCCGTCATACGTAGAAACCATTGTGCCATATCTTTCTGAACAACTTCTAAACCACAACGCCAGCAACGATTATTTTTGACTTGCTCATTCGCAAGTACGGTATCACAATCATTACACCAATTTACTGGAGCAAATCTTCTCTCCACTAATCCAGCTTCATAAAATCGAATAAAAAGTTCTTGATTCCAACGATAATATTCCGGAGTTGAAGTAGCAAAGGTCCGATTCCAATCATAGGAATAACCCATTCTTTCTTGATCGGTTCGAATCATTGCAATATTTCTTTCTGTAACATCGTGAGGATGGCCCCCCTCTTTCTTTGCGGCATTCTCTGCTGGCATTCCGAATGAATCATAACCCATGGGATAGAGTACATTTTTACCCATTAATCGTTGGAATCTTGCCATAGCATCACCAATCGAATAATTCCGAACATGCCCCATATGCATATTACCTGACGGATAAGGAAACATTTCCAAACAGTAGAATTTTGGTTTAGATGTATCTACCTTAACTGAAAATACATCCTTTTCTTTCCATTGATTTTGCCAGTACGACTCTATTCGATGCACGTCATAATTCATTTAATCACGTCCACTAATTATTCTTTGACTGATGATAATATCAAGTGAAGATTCATTACAAATTCAAAGGTCTTTTCTCTGGTAAATGGATACACCACTTGATTCACACGCTTCGACTATCAGAGTTCGCTATGAAACCTCTCCTTTGAATATGAGCCGGTATGCCTATCCGGCAGGTATACTTCGATATGTCATTATGTTAGGGGAAGGCGAGTTTGATATTCAGATCAGAGACGATGGAGTTGAGGTGTGGGTTACACAAATGGGGAATTACATGAATATGAATACCGCATGGGTTAATCGCTCTACTGGCACTGTAGCCATAACAGACCCTTTTGATTCGAAAAGATGGGTTTCAGCCTTAAAAAAAGAGGGCTTACGTCCCACTCATTTACTTTACACACATACTCATCGTGACCATGTGGAAGGATATGCAGATATGATCGAATTAATACCAGAAATTGAAGTATGGGGACATAGTGATGCAAATGTATCTGGCCTTTTGGCATATGCTGTATTCAAAAAAGTTGACTTTACTAATGAATGGAACAATGGCCCTAATACGACAATAGAATGGTCAGTTGGAGGGATCAGCCTTTCAGTAACACATTCGCCCGGTCATGCCCCGGGGCATGTCACAATTCATGGGCATGGAGTATACCACGCAGGGGATCTCCTTTTCACTGCCCATAGCGGACGTGTTGATTTGCCAGGAAGCGACCCGGGGGCACAATGGGATAGTGTACTATACGCCAGAAATTTACTAAGAAATCTCCCTCGTAATTGGAGATTAATACCGGGCCATAGATATGATTGGATAGATGGGACTACTCCTGACTGGGTAAGTATAGAGGATGCTTTAGAGAATAATTATTCTCTCAATTCACCTGTTTTGAATAGTTTAGGTGGTGATTAAATGGTTAGAATAGAAGCGAAATATGAAGGGGAATTACGGTGTACAGCGACACATGTTCCTTCAGGGAAGAAATTGATCACTGATGCCCCTCTGGACAACCATGGAAAGGGGGAGTCATTCTCCCCTACCGATTTGTTGGCAACATCTATGCTAACTTGTATAATGACTATAATTGGCATTAGGGCTGAAAAAAGAGAAATCGATGTAGATGGAATGTTGGGAAGTATTGAAAAAATTATGGCTACAAATCCTCGCCGTATTGGAAAGTTAGAAATTAAGATTAAATTACCTAAAAATTTGAGTTCAGAAAACAGAGAATGGTTGATTAAAGAAGGGTGTGATTGCCCAGTTTGTTTTTCAATTAATCAATCTATGGATGTGAATATTATTTTTGTCGATTAATACTTTATCTGCCCTCGAATGACACGAATAATTCAATTTAAGATTAAACGATTATATATGCTCCATAGAGTCGTTATGAGACATGGCACGTATGTGCCAAGAGGGTGGAAAAATGTTTATACAAATTAAAATAAAAATGGAGATTTTATCATGATGGAGACTATTACACTTGTATTGCAGTTGGTAATTGCTTGTGTAATATTTTCTGTATGGTTAATAAGACCAAATTGGAAAACACCTTACAGAGCAGGAGATGCCATCAATATCAAAGAGGAATTTGCTGTTTATGGATTACCTGATTGGTCAGTTTATGTTGTTGGAGCGACTAAAATTGCACTGGCTATTGCATTGCTAGCGGGCTACTGGAAAAGTGAATTGGTTGTACCTGCGGCTATTTCTATGGCTATTTTGATGGCAGGTGCTGTATTATGCCACTTGAGAATAAAGGAAGACAGTATCTCTAGAGCTGTACCTGCATCATCGATGTTACTAATGTCATTATTTGTTGCATTAATTTAAATCAGTTTGTCTTGTCATTTCTCTCTCGAGAGATATCAAGTTTGTTCGCTACTTCTTCAGTTAAACCCGTGTTCACTCTACCTTCTCTCTCTAATGCAGAGATTGTTGCTAAAACTATACTCTCTGTATCTATTTCAAAAAATCTCCTTAACTGTGATCTATCATCAGAACGACCAAAACCATCGGTACCTAGGACTACATAGTTCCCGCCAACCCAACGTTGAATCATTTCAGGGACTGCTATGATGTAATCTGAAACTGCAATGGTAGTAGTTGAATCACCAAAACATTCGGAAACATAGGATGCTTTTTGTTGATCCGGATAAAGACGATTAATTCTCTGAGATTCAAGACCTTCGCGTCTTAATTCGCCATATGAAGTAACTGACCACACTTCAGAATCGATACCGTAATCTGACAAAATTTGAGAAGCCTCTTTCACATGAGAAAGTATAGGCCCAGAACCTAAGAGTCTAACAGATGGGTTGCCATTATTATTAGATTCAATTATTTTGTATGCACCCTTTATTATTTTTTCATCCACATCGTTAGGTTTAGCAGGTTGTTGTTCATTTTGATTGTATAGCATTATGTAGTGGAAAACATCAAGATTTTGGTTCCACATTTCATCAATACCATGTCTAATAATTGTGGCTAGTTCATACGCATAAGCAGGGTCCCATGATCTACAATACGGAACAGTACTGGCATGTAATAATGAATGACCATCTTGATGTTGAAGCCCTTCACCATTCAGTGTAGTTCGGCCCGCTGTCGCACCCATCAAGAATCCTCTAGCCCTAGCATCAGCAGCCTGCCAAATCTGGTCATTTACGCGCTGGAATCCAAACATAGAATAAAAGATATAGAAAGGCATAGTTGGAGTAGAAGCATGAGAATATGAGGTTGCAGATGCTATCCAAGATGCTATAGAATTAGCCTCAGAAATCCCCTCTTCTAATATTTGACCTGTTATCGATTCTTTATAATTCATAATCATTTTATGATCTACTGGCTTATATTTTTGACCTGATTGAGAGTATATGCCGAATTCACTGAATAAAGGATCCATTCCAAAAGTTCTACCTTCATCGGGAATTATCGGGACTATCTTCTCCCCGATTTCTGACTTCATTAAATTTCTTAATAATCGAACAAATGCCATGGTTGTAGATACTTTCTGACCTTCTGGGGTACCTTTATCAAACTCAGAATATGTTTTCTCTTCTGGTAAGTCAAAATTAATTTCTAGTGATTTTCTGGAAGGTAGATAACCGCCAAGTTGCTCTCTGCGTTCATGAATATATGCCAGAGCATCAGACTCATCTTCCAATAGATAAAAGGGATTTTCCTGTAGATTTTCATCAGAAATTGGGATTTGGAGCCGATTCCGATAAGCAATTAAATCATCGAGATTCATTTTCTTCTTCTGATGAGTTGTATTTTTGCCTGCAAAAGATTCAATGCCCCATCCTTTAACAGTATGCGCTAAAATAACTGATGGTTTGTCAGATTCTAAAGCAGCATGATAAGCAGCGTATACCTTCAAAGGATCATGGCCCCCTCGTCGTAAATTAATTATTTCTTCATCGGAAAGATTCCTTCCGAGAGAAACTAATACTTCAGAGCCAGAGAATAATTCATCGCGGAATTCAGAAGGAGATAATGTACTCATTCTCTGAAAATCACCATCTGTTATTTCTTCTAATCTGGCAAGTAATATCCCCTCAATATCTTGAGCGAAAAGACGATCCCAGTTTGTATCCCATAGTACTTTGAAAACATCCCAACCAGCTCCTCTATACAATCCTTCCAACTCTTGGATAACTTTCGAGTTTCCTCGAACTGGGCCATCTAACCTCTGAAGGTTACAATTAACTATTGTAATTAGATTATTCAGTTTCTCTCGGCCGGCTACAGCAATTGCTGCAATCGATTCGGGTTCATCCATTTCTCCATCTCCTAGAAATGAATATACAGTACTTTGGGATGTATCTACTAATTCACGATCGGTTAGATATTTCCAAAATCTTGCTTGCATTACTGCTGCTAATGGGCCGAGTCCCATTGAGACAGTGGGGTACTCCCAGAAATCTTTCATTAAACGAGGATGCGGATAGGAAGAAAGACCGTCCAAGAATGCTTCTTGTCTAAAATTAGATAGTTGCTCACGAGTAATTCGACCTTCTAGGAAGGCTCGAGCATATATTCCAGGGCTACCGTGTCCTTGGATGTATAAGGCGTCACCGATTCCATTGGATTCTTTTCCTTTAAACACGTGATTGAAACCTACCTCATATAGGGTAGAAGAAGATGCATAAGTGGATATATGTCCTCCAATACCATCAATTCTTCTATTGGCATCGGAAACTATTAGTGCAGAATTCCAAAGAATAATATTTTGAATTTCTTTCTCAATTTGAAGGTCACCAGGGTATGGGACTTGATTATCCCAAGGTATTGTGTTAACATAAGGAGTTTGAGATGCTGGAGGGATTTGTATACCTAAATCTTGCGCCTCAGAAAGGACTTCATGAAGCAATAGTCTTGCTCTTTCGATACCAGCTGAATCGACTACTGACCGTAACGATTCTAGCCATTCATCTGTTTCTTCGGGGTCAATGTCGGGCAGCCTCTGATGATAATTAGGACTAACCATTTGACCACACTGCCCCTAAGGGGCAGATTGGCGAGGATGCTGGGTCTTTTGAATCTTCGAGAAAAGTTTTCACATAATTTTCGAAAATTTTGGGGTGGTTTTGACTAAATGGCAGTGGTGTAATGTACGTATTCCAGCAACAGTAACTGCTGAATCACCTGAAACGCATCTTTCACCATTCCAATTGTTAACAGTTTGTAAAACAGTTTTTTGTCCAGCTAAATTAAGAGGGTCTACTTTCAATTCAACAGTAATTTCACCAATTGCACCTAACCATTTTAATGTTGCATTAATTGATTTTTTAGCTAGCCCGTGCCTTTGAGCAGAGCTTCTAACCCAATATCCTAAGTTCCACTCTGCCTGAGTTGTTCGAGTCACATGATCAAAACCGATTAACCCTAATAATTCATTGTCCCAAGGTCTAATCATAACCCAATGATGCATTAGTCCGCTACGACCCATTTTCTCCGTTTCTTGAAGGAATGAATCTATTTGTTCGGAAAAGGAAATATCAGGATTGACCCAAGGCATTGCTCGGCTGACTTCAGGCCAGGTTTCTTCAAATGCTTCTAACAATTCAGAACTATAATCTAAAGTTGCAGGGCGGAGAACAAGACTATCGTCGACTCTGATAGATGAGGTCGCTCGTCTAGACACACCTTTCCGAGTACAACCTTATGCATGACTTCTGCGGAGGATAGTTTTCAATCTTCAAGGCCTTAATTTCTTTTTAGCTACGATTAAGTTATTATCGCTAGGTATTATTTCACTCGCATTTTCAAGCATTTTGTCTACAGACTGAGGACGACCAATTCGTTGCAATAAAGCACCAATCGGATAAATTAATTTTGAACGGTTTCCAAGGTGAGGACCTACTTCATCCAGTAATACGGTTGCCTGTGCAGTATCCTTGGATTTTGCTGCTTCCATAGCAGCCTTCACCTGTAAAGCCACATCTCTATCAGACCATTTTTGTTGTTGAGGCCATGGCCAATAATTTGGTTCTACAATAGGCAATGATGATAAAATCTGATCAGCTGAAATTAGAGGAGGTAAGGGGGTAGGCGGTGGGGGCATCGGAGCTAATACTTCATCTCGAGGAGGGATTGGAGGAAGTAACGGGGGTGGAGGGATTTTTCGTGTTGGAAGGAGTTCTGGTTCCGGCTCTGGTTCCGGCTCTGGTTCCGGCTCTGGTTCCGGCTCTGGTTCTAAATTGGATTCAAATTCTGGACCAGCAGGCTGAATTAATTCAACTGATTTGTAAGATAGTTCTTCGACTGGTTCTATTTCCTCTTCTGGAATTTCAAATTTAGTCACAAATTCAGGGGCATCTTCAGGTTTGAGAACGTAATCCTCTTCTTCTTCATCAATAGGTTCAGGTGAATCGACAGTCAATGCAAAAGATGGATTTTTTGAAACGACTATACCATCATCATCATCATACTGCTGGACATCTATTGTTACATCATCAATCTGAAAAGTTGTCTTAGACCAATCAATTATATCTTCTGATTCTTCCTCTTCAAAGTCACCTAATAATTCATCAAAAAGATCACTGACAATTTCCTCCTTGATCTCAGAATCTTGTTGAAAAGATGCCTTTTTTAACTGATATTGGCACAATGAGCAAAGAACTGCATCGTCCGAATTCTTGTGTTGACAGGTGGGACAGATTTGACCCACTTCTTCGACATTTCTCCAATTTCGGAACCTATCGAACATCTTGCATCCCCTCAGACATTCGCACTCGACAAAACATACCGTATAATCCTCACGTGGAGAAGTGTAAAACATCAAATGTAATACTATTGTGAATTTAGACCAGAAAGCGTGATGTGTCAATTACCTTGGCGAGTAGTTATGGGAGGGGATTCTAAGGCACCTCCTACGCGTTTTAACAGAAGTCAAGATCATCACGAATTATATCTAAAACTAATCAGATGGGAATTAGACGATGAGATGCAAAATGTTCTTCAAAAACTACAAAATTGGCCGAAGAAAAGGTTGATTGAAAATGGAATATCCCTATTTGATTTGATTGGTAAAAACGATGGTTGGTTATTTGGCCAAAGAATTATCAAATTTACAAATCGTAGGAAAAAAGATTTAGGTGCACATCGTTTTAGACAAGGAGATATTATATTATTATCAAGAAAAGACCCTCTGAAAGAAACAACAATAGAAGGAACTATTTATTCAACTTCAAGGAATTCTATAAAGATAGTATTTTCAGATATACCAAAGAATATTAGAAAAGATACTTGGAGAATAGATAAAGGGGCAAATAGAATAGCTTACGATAGAATGAAAGATGCGCTTAATAGTGTATTTCAAGAAGAGGGAGGAGTCCCTTTGAGAGAATTATTACTTGGTATGGTTCACGACCCTCCAGGCACTGCTAGTTTAACCCCTGAGTTGGGGGGAGCAAGGGGGAGAAGTACGTCCTTCGCACACGACCTTAATGAACCTCAATTGATTGCTTCAAAGGCTGCAATAGAAAGGAGATTGACATTAATTCAAGGACCACCTGGTACTGGAAAAACTCATACTGCCGTTAGAATACTAGAGTCATGGGCTAAACAAGATGTTGGGACCATCCTGGCTGTGGCTGATTCAAACGTCGCAGTAGATAATTTACTCGAAGGTTTACTAGCAAGAGGTGTGCGATCAGTAAGATTGGGGCAACCCGTAAAAGTAAGAGAAAAATTAAGGCAGGCGACAATGGATGCGCAAATGGAAATTCACCCTCTGAGGAGAGATTTAGAAACTCAATTAGAATTGAATGAAAAATTGAATCGAAGAATTAGTTCTATGAAAGGTAAAGAAAAAGGTTTGGCGCATCGAGATATTAAGAAAGGATGGAAAGAAATTCGTAGGATTGAAAATCAAATTAGGGATGATATATTAGATAAAACTCAGATTGTTTGTTGTACCTGTATAGGCTCAGGTAATGAAATATTAGATGGAAGAAGATTTTCTCAAGTTTTGATTGATGAAGCAACACAGGCTACAGAACCTGCGTCTTTAGTCCCTTTAATTAGAGGGGCCAGGCAAATCGTACTAGTTGGCGATCATAAACAATTACCTCCGACGGTACTATCTTTTAGAGCAGAAGAAAAAGGCCTGAAAAGGTCTCTATTTGAAAGATTAGTGGATTTGGGAATTGAACCATTTTTATTGACAAAACAGTATAGAATGCATCCTTCGATTTCAAAATTTCCAAATAAACAATTTTATTCTAGTAAACTAATTGATGGGGTGAATGCAAGTAGTAGACCCGCCCCCGCAGGACTACTCTGGCCAGATTGGGATAATCCTGTTGCATTCATCCCTATAGAGGGAGGGGAACTTGTTTCTCCTGATGGAACTTCAAGAGAAAATCCTGTAGAAGTTTCATGGGTTCTTAAAATTACAGAGGATCTACTTGAAGCAGGAGAATTGACAAAAAAAGATATTGGAATTATCACTCCCTATGCAGGTCAAGTTAGGGCTATCCGTAATTCTATGGATGAAAAATTGGATGATGTGGAAGTTAGGACCGTGGACGGATATCAAGGAAGGGAAAAGGAAGTGATTATTTTTTCTTGTGTACGATCCAATCCCGAAGGTAATGTAGGATTTTTAGCGGAACCTAGAAGATTAAATGTTGCTTTAACGAGAGCAAAAAGGGGCCTTATCGTAATCGGTGACCCTGCAACTCTCAGAAGTGATAAGAATTGGCAAGCATGGTTAGAGTATATCCGCAATAGTAAGTTTGAGGCGTGGCACCTTCTCGGAATGGCCTGAGATGACTATGATGGATGGGCATGATTCACCTATTTCGATTAACAAAGGCAGTACTACAATTGCTAAGGCACTGGTTTCTGAAGATGGTGGGCACTGGCCTGTACCAGAAGGAACAATCTTGGCATCTGGAATGAGGAGGATTGTATCTTTTGTTGTAGATACCGTAATAGTAAGTTCAATTTTACTACTAGCTACAGGCGGAGATTTGATCAATGTGTGGAATCTAACTCTTTGGGCATCTGCTGATTTTCATTACGCCTTAGCCATGCTGTTTATTCTTCTAATATCACATTGGCTTTATTGGAAGTATACTGGACTATACTACTCGCGATCATTTGGTCAGAAATTAATGGGGCTGGCGGTTTTAGCAGAAGATGGTTCTGAAATGACAAGTAAAATGTGGGAAATAAGAGCTATGAAAAAATTGGGTTATCTTATTTTCCCATTTAGTATTTATTTCGGGTCTTATGATTTAGCGAGAATTTCTCAGCGGCATACACATCAATCTAATATTGATTTACGCGTAGGCTCCATTGTTGCACATGCTAATTCTTTACCACCCGCAAATAGAAAACATATCAAATGAGGATGTTGTATGCAAAAAGCAATTCGAGAAGTATTAAACGGAAATTGCGTAGTTTATCCTACTTCGACTTTACCCGCCCTAGGTTGCATATTAACTTCAAATGCTCTCGATAATTTATATGAACTCAAAAAAAGATCTCATGACATGATAGTCAGTATAGCTGTAAGCGACTTGGAGCAAGCATCTGATTTAGTATATTTAACAGATGATTTAGAAGATTTCATCTCTGCATTTCCCGAGGGTTCGGTTACAATTATACTTCGTGCTAAAAAACCATTAGATGAGAGATTGGGTGGGGAAAATATTGCTATTCGTATACTCTCAAATCCAATAGCTAAGAAATTCGTAAAGCAGACTGGACCTATAACTGCAACTTCGGCTAATATTAGTGGATTAATCCCTGATAATGACTGTGAAACCGCGGCAGAAAGTCTTTCCAATACCGCTAATGAGATTGCCTACATATCCGGGATATGTACGGGAGGAGTACCCAGTACCTTGATAGCATGGCATACGGTCTGTAAATCACCCAACAGTCGCGAGATAGAGGTATTGAGAGAAGGTTTAGTCAAATCAAAGGAAGTTCTAGAATGGTGGAAGAAGCAGATTTGAAGCAGTGGAGAGATGCTGGCCACGTGGCTCGAAGGACCTTGGAGGGAATTAAAGATGAAATTCAAGAAGGCAAAACTTGGTTAGAAGTCATTGATTCTGCTGAGAGATTTATTAGAAGACATGGCGGACAGGCTGCCTTTCCAGTTACTATTTCTGTAAATGAAATTGCTGCACACTTCACGCCCAGCCACCAAGATCTTGCTCCGGAGGGATGGGATAAACCAATGACCTTTGAAAAAGGTGACTTAGTTAAATTAGATGTTGGAGTTCACATTAAAGGGGCTCTAGCAGATAATGCGTTGACCATCGAAGTAGGTAATCAGAATAAACATACTGAACAAATCAAAGCAGCGAGAGAAGCAAGAGATGCAGCTATAGAGAAAATGCATCCAGGAACTCCTTGGCATGAAATCGGGCAAGCAGCGGAACAAGTAACAAAAGATGCTGGGTTCGAACCTATCAGGAATTTGTGTGGACATGAATTAGAAAGGTGGAATTTACACTCTGGTACATCTATACCATCATATGCATGCGGACCAAATTCTGGATTCAAAGGTAAAGCTGAAACGGGAAGTGTTTATGCAATTGAGCCTTTTAATACAACAGGTAAAACTGGGATGATTGAAAATATACAGCCAACTGGATCATCGAATATTCTAAGAGTTACAGGGGATGTTTCAATTCGTAAAGCACTATCTAAAGGGAAATTAAAACCTCTTGGAGCAACTATGGCTAGATACATCGAAGAACGATACCATACATTGCCATTTGCTTCAAGATGGGCGTATCCACTTTTAGAAAAGCCATTTCCAACTGAAGATGCTGAGTCTTTACAGAAAAAATGGAAAGCAATGATAAAAAAACTAACGGCTATAAGATTCTTAGAAGTTTATGAAGCATTACGAGATGTTGATGGCGGGAATGTCGGGCAATTTGAGCACACTGTAATCGTCACTGAGGGTGGTCCAGAAGTATTAACTGTACTTTAGAGTGAAAAATACATATTTTAATCACTTATTGACTTATATCTAACAAGGATTATGAATTGCCCACCCGTATGAGAGTTCGTACAGGGACGTAAGGTTCTGCTGAGTGCATCCCATCCCCTCGCTAATATCTCTCGCCCTGTACACCTAAATCATTCACTACTACTAGCGTCAGCATTACCGAAAATAGTTACTGCAATTACTGAACCTAATATCAATAATATTCCTGTAGATTGTTGAAAGGATGGTTGCTCTTGAAGAAGCAACAAACCCCACATTATTGTTAATACTGGTTGTAAAAGTACTGCAAATGAGGTTTTCGCACCCGGTAAACGAGGAAGAGCGTAAGTGATCGCGGTCCATCCTACTACTTGACAAAAAATAGCCAGGAAAATTAGCCAACCGTGACTTGGAAATGTTGGTTGGAAGTCAATAGGTTCAACTCCTAGAGAAGTTAAAGGCATTAAACCGATGAAAAGTAATCCAATCGCAGCACCTGCTGTAGCATCAAATTGGAGATTTTGAGCCGGCGCCATTTCTCGGTTAGAATATCTGTAAAGAAGCAAGAAAGAGGAGTAAAATATTGCTGCAAAAACTCCAGCTATAACTCCGCGAAAAGGATTTTCCCCATACGGTTCATCATCCCAAATACCAGATATTAAAACTAGCCCTAAAATTACTACAGGTAATGCAAGAATAATAGATTTATTCGGTTTTTCACCGAGAACTTTCCAACTAACTAAAGTGACAATTATAACTTGAGAATTGCCAATCATTGTAGCAATACCAGTCCCTATGTAATCAATTGCAGTATGGTATCCTATGAAATCTAAAGATATTATTAGTCCTGCATAAAATGTCATTAATCTTGATTTTCTACTACGGGTATCTTCAGATTTTGAAAATAAAATAATCAATGCTAGAAAAGGTAGAGCGTAACTCATACGAAAAAAGGCGCCGGTAGCAGGATTCGTATCTGAATATTGATAAAACAAGGGAGCGAATGATATTAGAGTAGAACCAAATAAGGCAATTAACATATTTTTTCGGTCTTCATCGACCGACATTCGATGCACCTTACTCAGATTTCCCATCGGAAATCATTTGTTGAAGTTCGCCACTTTCATACATTTCCATGGCTATATCAGAACCGCCTATTAATTCGCCATTAATAAAAATTTGAGGCATCGTCGGAAAATCAGACCATGTGCAAATTGAAGGTATTGCTCGAGGGTCCGATGTCACATCTACGCTTGCCCATTTATCTTCTAACTGGCCGAGAACCATTGCAGCCCTATTACTGAATCCACAACGTGGCTGTTCGGGTGTTCCTTTCATAAACAACACAATTGGGTTGTTATCTACTATTTCTTGTAACTCCTCTGCTGTCCAATTAAAACTCATTTTATTCACTCCTTGTTTTCTCGACGAATGTGTACTCCAAAAAATTCTGTTTTCTTCTCAGAGTGGGGATCGAAAGCAGTATCTAGAGTGGATTCTGCTTGCTCAGGAGTCATACATTTCAAATCTAATGCGTGCACTATATTTTGAGCAATGTATGGCTTGAAATGATTAAGTATTGGTTTCTGTCTTTGTAATGGCCTAACACCATCGTATGATTTAGATATGATTCGGACATGAAAATGATCACCGCTGCCATGTAAATCAGTGGCCTCAACAATGGCATCTGGAACCACTTCGAGGACCTCTGAAACCATCCACGCCTCGGTGACCATGTGCTCTCTATGAGGTCCGCCCTCTTTGAACATGGCTGAAAGATTGTTTCAAATTAAAGCATTAAATTAATTTTTTCTAAGTTCTCTTCAATTGTTCCATTGTTATTAATCAAACCGCTTCCAACTACTGCTATATCTATGCCCCAACTCTTGACCAGCGCAGCGTTATGATGTTTAATTCCTCCATCGATCATTAATTTTGTAGAACGGCCCCCAGAGGACTTTTGAGAATCTATTGCTGATCTAAATTCACGGACCTTGGATTCCATCTCCGGTAAAAAAGACTGCCCACCTTTTCCAGGTACAACACTCATTACAAGCACGAGGTCGAGATCATGTAAATAAGGCAATATTGCTGAGGGGTGAGTGGCGGGATTGAGAACCGCTCCTGCTTGACATCCTCGTGAATGAAGGTTTTTGATTAATTTAGAGATATTGTCTACAGCTTCAACATGAAAAATTACTAAATCGACTCCAGCATCTACATATTGTTCCCAATTCTCTTCAGCGTTTGTAACCATAAGATGGCAATCGAGAAATATCTCTGGACCTACGTGTTGACGAATACTTTTAATTAGGGCTGGACCAAAAGTTATTGTCTTATTTACTACCCAATTTCCATCCATCACATCCAAATGAATCCATTGAATACCAGCAGAAATCGCATCATCCATTACTTTTCCTAATTCACAAAAATCCGCAGTGAGTATACTAGGTGTTATCTCCATGTAATATGCCCTCTAATTAGTACGAGGAGCCGAGGGTACTCAATAGTTACTATGGTAATTATGATTGAAAATAACAAATTATTATTAAGGTGAGTTAGAAGTCGAGTTTATTGGTGAGAGCATGGGACGGGTCGTAGATGTTAGTGATGCTGAGTTTGATATGGCAACAAGCAGTAGTGAATGGGTCCTAGTTGACTTTTGGGCACCTTGGTGCGGCCCCTGCAAGATGATTGCACCTATTCTAAATCAGATTGCAGCAGAAAAAGATATTACAATAGCTAAAGTGAATACTGATATGAATCCTCTTTCAATGGGTAAATTTGGTTTTAGAGGGATTCCTGCTTTAGTATTATTTCACAACGGTAAACCAGTTGACCAGATGACTGGGGCGAGACCTAAACCAATGTTTGACCAATGGTTAGGTAAATATATGGATTAATCAAATTTCTGATTAATTTTAGTTGATCTTTCCTCGAGAGAAGTGCCAACTTCCCTTAATAATCGTGATCTCAATGCCTCATGTAGCCACATTCCATCTTCTAGTTCAAGCATTAAACCACGTTCTAGTAGACTAGTTGGAGGCTTTCCATTAAATTGTGAAACCTTAGCTAAAGTTTTCCATGGTACTGGTTTTTCGGCAACAGCCAAGAAAGCTAATAATTCTCTATGATCATGAGGTAAAACATCTAGTATTTCTTCATCGAGGAATCGTAACCAATCTCGGTGTAAAGTGTTCCCATATATCTCTAGTAACTCAACAGCAAGAGGATGTCCGCCAGTAGCGGCGTAAATTTCTTCGGCAGGTGCATCATTAGGGAGATTCAATTGATCTATCCAATCTACAATTTCTTCCAAAGTTAATCCGGTCAAAATTAATTCTTCTACTTTGCCTCTGGTATGAACATCCCTACGATCATAGAATGCAAGATTTGTTCTTGAAATTAAAAATAATCTCATTGATGTCACCTCTGAAATTTGTAATAATGCTCCAAAAAGATGGTCCCCCTCTGGCCCTATGTTGTGAACATCGTCGAGAATTACGAATAAATCTGATGGTTTTACCTCTAAAATTTCCTTTTCATCCAATAAATGTGCTATTAATCTTCTACGGAATAAATCAATATTAAAAGATGCACCTGGCTTTAACGGTAATGATTCTAAAACACCATATGGGTCGGATAATTTATCATCTGAACCTATCCCTATTCGATGAAGTAAACTAGTTGCTATACCAAGCGAAGAATCCCATGGCTGACATGGATAATACATAGCATGAATGTCTTTACCCGAGGAAATCATGCTATCTATCCAAAAGGAAGTTAAAGTTGTCTTACCACAGCCCGCAATACCAGATAAAACAAACATTGGAGTTTCGGATTTGTACCACTCGTCTATTGATTTTTTTTCTAATGAACGACCATGCACATCCCTTGTTTCAGGAGGTCTTATGTGATAGGTTGAATGAGCACCTGACAATAAAGAAATTGAACCGGGATTATTATTTTTCTCTTCGGGACGTATAATTGCACCAAATCGGATATCTCCAAAATTAAGAACACCTTCATGTTGTGCATGCATTAAAACTTGTAGAAGAGTTAATCCAGTTTGTAATCTTGATGATACTTCATCAGCCCTGATTTCTAATAATTTACCTTTTTTATTTCGGATTAAAACATTAGTTGAACGGAGTTTTTCAATTCTTTTTCTGGATTCTAGGCGGCCTTCGTCTGTTAACTGCCACGTCTTTTGACGCCTTTCTTCGCCTCTAATCGCTCTAGTATGTTCAGAAACTAAACCATCAGTTACTAATTCACGCATCGTCCTTGAAACATTGGGTAAATGTAGTGCGCAGACTTCTGCAATACCTGGACGAGTCATTTCGAATGATACAAGATAGTGGTCAGCCTGATGATCTTGCTCCCAAAGATGTACCATTATACGGTCTGAAACTGCGACATTAACTCTCGCATCACTAGCCGCCATGAGTTATCCGGTACCTATGACTGGCATCAAGAGTTCGGATTATTGTCCAGAAAGAATAGTCATACATTGAGGGTATTGCTCTTGCATAGGAGGAAGGAATAAATTATCACAATTTTTATTGGAAATTGGTAGTGTTAAAACACTGCTAGTACCTAACCCTAAGGTAACAGCCATCGTAGAAACTGGACTCGGGATATAATCTTCTCCAGTTTGGGTAATTATCAGATTGATGCCGTCTCCTTCTGGTATAACAACATCCATTCCAAAGAATTCCATTTTGGCGATAACTGTTTCACCGGGAGAAAGGACTTCTCCCTCTTTACCTCCATTATGGAATCTTAAATCCATCACAGCATGGCCCAAATGCATTCCGTTACTTGCTTGGACCATTTCAACAAAAAGATGACCGCTGGTTGAAAGTAAGGATATAGTAGCCTCTACGTGAAAAGTTGGTGTACCTATTATTCTAGTTTCGTTCTCGAAAAATGGGCATTCAATCGACAATTGGGAACTGGACGTAATAGTTTCTCCTCCTCCGATAATATTACAATCATCCATATCATACTTCAACAAATCTGAATCTAAAGGAGGGTATGTCTGTTCAACTCTCCAACCTCCTATATTATCCTGTATTTCGGCGATTAATCTTGGTTCGGGGCCTTGATCTTTAAGATAATAATCAAACCACTCTAGTAAATCATCTGCCCAATCCCATCTAAGAGTGAATGGAAATGCTTCGGCGCCTCGGCCACTTGATAGTCCTTCATGACCACTTTTCCTATCTGGATAGTCGTGCCCCCATTGTCCATATAGGCCCTTAACATCAAATCCTGCATCGCGGAATATGTTATGTGTTGGAAATGCCATATGTGGGTCGACATTCCAATCTTGCATGCCATGAATGATGTAGATAGATCCGTTATAATTCTCTAAAGCTCTATCGAGGAAAGTACGTTCTGACCAATAATCGCTTCCTAACCATGCTAGATTATCTCCAGACAGATATGCAGCGGGACCGGCGTAATAGCCTTCTAAATAGCCTTCACAGGCATTTTCTGCATCTTCAAGATCTCCATCTAATCCAAAACTTCCATAGACTCCATTATGCATTATTGCCCCTCTGGCTTCCATACTACCATTTCTCCACATTAAATCATGCGCCCCAATGAGTCCTGACATAGGAATTATTGTTTTCAGATATTCAGAACCCATAGCCGCAGCCTCCCAAGGAGTTGAACCGTCATATGACTTACCAATTATTCCAACTGCTCCGTTAGAAAATGGAGCCGACCCCAAATACTCAACAGCGGCGTGGATTCCTCTTTGCTCATCAGTACCCATCAAATCCATGCAGTGATTGCTTTCACCTGTTCCAAATACACTAATTTGAGCTACCCCGTATCCATGAGGTACAAAATTTTCAATCAAAAAACGACCTAATCGATCTGCGGGCGTTAATGCATCTACATCACCATCGTCATAATATGGGCCTATTTCAGCAATTATTGGAACTTGACAATTATCTGGAATTTCCGCCAAATCATAGTCACATCCATCTATAACAGGCAACCATAATCCAAGATGTACTTCAGCGTCTCCGGTAATTCCTGCACCACCATCACTGGAAGTAATTGTCTTTACAGCAACATAAATTGACCTGACTTCACCTATTTCATATGAACCATTGATAGAGACTCTACTGAATACATCATCAACACGATATTGTAAGTTATATCTGTCTTCGACATCTGGTAACCAATGTGATTTCTCATCAATTGTTTCAGATTCATTATTACCAAAACAACCTGACAACACAGGTGTAAGAAGCAATAACGCTAAGCATAGAGTCAACGACCTCTTAACCATAATAACGCGCGTCATTTATATCACTCATGAGTGTTTTCCATTACCGTTTGTGAGTTATAATAATAAAAAAAATGGAAATATAGCCATAATAATAGATTAGTTGAAAAACTTCGGCATCAGAACAAAGAACATGGACAGTGAAAGAAAGAGGAGTCTCATTCGGCTTCAAAGAATGGAAATCACTGAGGCGGAAGTATACAAAAAACTGGCTAAAAATCAAAGAAATAAGAACAATAAGACGATTCTAGAACAAATCGCTGAACAAGAAATTAATCATTATAATATTTTAAAGAATATCACAAATATTGACGTTAAGCCCTCAAGAATAAGAGTATTATTGCACGTGCTGGCTTCACTCTTTTTCGGACTAACTTTTTCTTTGAAACTTATGGAAAAAATCGAACAAAGTGCTGCAAAGGAATATAGACAGTTGGGACTAAATGATATTGCTAAAGAAGAAGATGAACATGAAGAAAAATTGCTTTCACTATTAGAAGAAGACGCGTTGAATTATCTAAGTAGCATCATATTGGGGCTTTCTGACGCACTAGTGGAGCTCACAGGCGCTCTTGCGGGACTTACTTTTGCATTTCAAGAATTAAGAGTGGTTGCATTAGCAGGGTTAGTGACTGGAATCGCTGCATCATTCAGTATGGCCGCGTCTGAATTTTTAGCAACTAAGGAGGAAAATTCTGAACGATCTCCGATTAAAGCAGCAATATTTACTGGAATAGCCTATATGCTCACTGTAATGCTTCTAGTCACGCCTTATCTCTTGTTAGATGATACAAGCGCTATTATGTTAGGGCTTGAACCACATATTCAAGCACTTTGTATTACCTTAATTATTGGTTTGTTAATAATTGCTTTATTCAATTTTTATGTATCAATAGCACAAGATCATTCTTTCAAGCAAAGATTTACAGAAATGACTAGTATTTTAATTGTGGTAACTGGTATTTCTTTCGCAATAGGATTAATTCTTAGAGAATGGTTTGGTATATGATTATCAGGTATAATTTAACTTAATAAATTTGAGAATGTCTAATCAAAGGGTTTGATTTAGAGTATTGATTCCGGTGAAGTATGAATGCTTATGATGAACTATTAGCAAGATTGAAAGATATAGATTTGGTTGGCCAAATTGGAGGTTTATTAGGGTGGGATCAAGAGGTCTTGATGCCTCCAAAAGCAGCCGCATTAAGAGCCGAACAACTTTCGTGGATTTCAAAGACTGGCCATGAAAAATTGACCGATCCAAGAATAGGGGAATTGTTAGAAGTATTAGAACAAAAAGACAATTTAGATGAGGTACAAAGAGGAAATATTAGATTAGCTAGAGATTCTTATGATAAGGCTACAAAATTACCAACTGATTTTGTGGCAGAGATGGCAATGCATAAATCAAAATCACAAATTTCTTGGACTCGCGCAAGGGCAGAAAATGATTTTTCAATTTTTAGAGATGATTTAGCTAAAATGGTCGAGATGTCGAGGAAAAAAGCAGATTATCTTGGGTATGATGAAGTTAGATATGATGCACTTCTGGATTTATATGAATCTGGATTAACTGTTTCACGAGTAGACCCACTTTTTGCGGGTTTAAGAGAAAATGTTGCTCCACTCGTGAAAAAAGTAATGCAAAGTGGAACGAAACCAGATATGTCTTGGGTGCATAACAATACTTGGAGTAAGAAAGGACAAGAGGGGTTGTCACAGTCTATTTCTGAAGCCATTGGATTTGATTTTGACGCGGGTAGAAGAGATGCTTCAACTCATCCTTTCTGCGGTGGCCCAAATCCAGATGATGTGAGATGGACTACTAGATATGACGAAAAAGATCCTTTTGGATCATTATATGGTTCAATGCATGAAACGGGACACGGTCTATATGAGCAAGGAAGACCGCGGCACTTGGATTTTCAACCAACAGGTTCAGCAAACGGCTTGGGAGTTCATGAAAGTCAAAGCAGATTATGGGAAAATCAAATAGGTCGCTCCAGAGAGTTCTGCGAATGGGCATTACCAATTTGGAAAGAACACTTTCCTGAACAAATGAAAGGAGTTTCTGCAGAAGATTTGTGGCGATCCGTGAATTTTGTTGAACCAAGTTTGATTCGTGTTGAAGCGGATGAAGCCACATATAATCTCCATATTATGATAAGATATGAAATCGAGAAAAAACTCATTTCTGGAGAGATTGAGGTAGATGACCTTCCTGATGTATGGGATGATATGTATGAAGAATTTTTAGGCATAAGATCCCCAAATAGGACATTAGGGGTACTTCAAGACATACATTGGTCGTTTGGAGCATTCGGATATTTCCCCACATATACACTTGGTAATTTATATTCTGCCCAATTACTAACTGCCGCTCGGAAAGAATTACCTAACCATGATGAGCAAATAAGAAAGGGAGAATTTACCCCCTTATTGGAATGGATGCGTAAAAATGTACATTCTCGGGGAAGTATCATTGAACCCTCTGAATTGATTAAAGAGGCAACTGGAAATGAACCTTCGCCAGATGATTTTGTTAAATATCTTCAAGATAAAGTAGAATTTTTGTATGAATTATGAAGATATGTACGAAAGCAACAAAGCATAGAAAGGATTAGGAATTGTGATGAAAAATCGTTCACTGGAAGAGATTGCGTCTTTTGTTAGAGATTTGGGCAGTGAATGTACATGCTTGGTCATCCATAAAAATATGTTGATTTCGGGGTCGAAAGATGGAAGAATAGTTTCTTGGGACATTGATAATGGGCATGAAAAATGGCAATGTAAAGTAGATGGCCCCATTTCAGATATAGGTATAAGTGATAGGATTTATTTTACCGCTTCTGCCGAATTACATGCAATGAAAATTGAAACTGGAGAATTAGAATGGACTGTAGATATAGGAGGCTCTAGTGATTTGATTAAAATTGACAATGATTCAATATGGGTAACTTCTTCATTATATGAAATAGAAGTCCAGGATTATACGGAAACAACCTTACTCAAGTTTGATAGGAATTCAAAATTAATTAAAAAAATTATTTTTGAAGAAAAACCATGGTTTATTGGGATGTCATCGGATGATTTAGTTTTAGGTATCGGAAGACCAAGGTGTGGTTGTTTATTTGTAAATAGCGATTATGTATTATCTCATAAGAAAATTGAAGGAAATAGTCCCATTACTATGGGAATTGAAACTGAATTAGGTTTCTTACTCGGGCATAGTAATGGTATGGTTACAGAAATTAAGGATGGTGTGATGGATATAATACAATTTGAAGAATACCCTATAAGTTCAGTCCTGAAAAACGAACATTATTTGTGTGTAGGTAATGATAATGGAACTATTATTTCATCAAAAGACTGGGAAAGAAATTTCGTTGGAAAAATTGACTGTTTAATAAAAATTGATAGCTCAATATGGGCATCTAATACTGCTAATGAAAATAATATCTATGTTTTAGATGAGGATAATGGCAATACTAAATATAAAATAAATCATGATTCTAGAGTTAGATTAATAAAATATATTAATGGAAAAATTGCTTTATCAGACCAGAAAGGAAAAGTTATCCTTCTAGAAGAAGATGTCGTATTTAGGAGACTGAATGAAGTTAGTGAAATCGTTCAAGATCAAGAGAAAAGAGATTTGTTAAAAAAACGATTAAGAGCACTTCGTAAGTGATTTATTGCAGTGGAAATTAACGTCAAATAACCTCTGTTTCCGGTGGACTGCGGCCTGATTAGAGAAAGGTTTAAGAGCCGCAGCCGTCCCTGAGAACTTTGCTGCTCCAGTGGAGGAGTGTGGGCGTGTTAATTCACGACCCGCGGGCCACAAAAACCGAGCTCCGAAAAGGAGCAGTAAAATCGGAAATCGAAAGAGATCCGAGGAATAGTCAAAACGTCTGTGGACGTAGAGACGACGGGAGAACTGAGATGGGAAAGAACTGGACGAAAGGAAAGGGAAAGAACTCACAGAGGAAGTATGGAAAACAACACCGAACCGGAAACGGGGAAAACATAACCGAAATACAAAACTATCCCGAAGAGGTACACGAGCGAAGAGAGAGGACCAGAGATGGGACAAACTTGAGGCGCGTATGTGGGGAAATGAAGATGAAGAAAACTGGACGAAAGGAAGGGGAAAAGAAACAAAATGGAAACACATTGAGAACAAGAGCGGGGAACCGTGGAGGATTAGTACTGAGACGTGGAAATAACTGGTGAGAGCTAGGGAAAAAAGCGAACACGGGTTGAAAGAAGAGATTCTTGATACTCGGAAAAGGACGAAGAGAGAGCATGAAGTCTCCGAGTCATCTACCCCAGGGGAGTAGGAACCTTACGGAACCTACAAACTTGGGACCCTGCGGAGTTAGCAGAGGGTAATGATCCCCCAATGTTCAGAACCCACTGCTAGCTCCCACCTATTCGGTATATTCGCCTGACTTTTACTTCTTATTAGGTCCAATCATTTCTTCAGGCTTAACCCAATTATCAAACTGATGATTATTTAACAATCCGAGTTCTAAAGCGCTTTCTCTCAATGTTAAATTATTTTTATGTGCATTTTTAGCAATCTTTGCGGCATTATCATAACCAATATGGGGATTCAATGCAGTTACAAGCATTAATGAATTTTCTAAATGCTGGGAAATTTTTTCAATATTAGCTTGTAATCCATCAATACATTTTTCAGAAAATGAAATACAAGTATCGGATAGTATCCTGATACTATGGAGAAGATTGTGTATCATCATAGGCTTATACACATTTAATTCAAAATTACCTTGACTTCCACCTATTGATATTGCAGTATTATTTCCCATTACTTGGCAACAAACCATTGTCATTGCTTCTGCTTGAGTAGGATTTACTTTACCGGGCATAATACTAGACCCGGGTTCGTTCGCTGGGAGAGATAATTCACCAAAACCGCACCTGGGGCCTGACCCCAACCATCTCACGTCATTAGCTATTTTCATTAAAGATGCAGAAAGAGTATTCAGCATCCCAGAAGTTGCAACAATTGCATCATGAGCCCCCAATTGAGCAAATTTATTTTCTGCACTGACAAAGTCTAAAGATGTGTAAGTTGCTATTTTCCCGGCTACTTTTTCTGCAAAATCTGGATGGGTGTTAAGCCCTGTCCCCACAGCGGTACCTCCGAGTGCGAGTTCTAAAAGATCTTGTTGGGAATTTTCTATACGAGAAATATCAGAATCTAACATTGAAACATATGCACTAAATTCTTGGCCTAAAGTCAATGGTACGGCATCCATTAAGTGGGTGCGGCCAATCTTTACTATATTCGAAAATTCTTTTGATTTGACATCTAAAGAGTTTCTAAGAGTCATAATAGCAGGGATTAAACGATGTTGAATTTCTTCAGCAGCAGCGATATGCATTGCAGTGGGAAATGTATCATTACTAGATTGAGCTCTATTGACATGATCATTTGGATGTACTGGAGTTTTGCTCCCTAGACGGCCATTTGTTAGCTCAATAGCACGATTTGCAATTACTTCATTAGCATTCATGTTAGTTTGTGTACCTGAACCTGTCTGCCAAACACGTAAAGGAAAATGGTCATTTAGACTACCGGCAATTACTTCGTCACAAGCAGAAGAAATTAACGCACCTATTTTAGAATCTAACTCGTTTAATTCTACATTTGTCTCTGCTGCAGATTTCTTGAGAATCCCAAAGGCACGTATCATCGCATGAGGCATTGTATCTTCTCCTATATTGAAATTAATCAATGAACGAGCCGTTTGAGCACCATAATAGCGATCGGAGGGGACTTCAACTTCCCCCATAGTATCTTTTTCGATTCTCATAAAATCTTTTTCGCCACGGGCGGTTTTTGATTCACCTTTAGGCTCATATGGTTGAGGGTTTCTCTCGGAAAAAAGTGCATTCTCAATCATTTTTGATATTGTTGCAGAACGTCCATCATTCTGACCTTTACCTACCTTTTTATCTAATTTTTTAGCTAAATCTTCTGGTATACTTATGCTTAGGATACGTCTATCGCCCGCTCGATGTTTGGCCATAAATAATCTAGTTAATAAGTTATTAATAAACTTACGGTAAAGAAGAGCAGTATATTGATTAAAATTTTATAAAGATTACAAAATCAGAGCCTTTGGACAGAGATTATCTGCATAGGTGTTTCTGGTTTGTCACGAAAATCTGTTGGTTGGGACTCAATTTGTTTAACTATATCCATCCCCTTTACGACTTCTCCGAAAACAGCATGATTTCCATTAAGCCAAGGCGTAGGGACCGTAGTTAGAAAGAATTGGGAACCTCCAGTATTCTTACCTGCATTGGCCATGGAAAATAGACCTGGGCGATCATGAGCTTTTGCAAGTGCTGCTGATTCGCAGGGGATTTGCCATCCTGGGCCTCCGGTTCCCGCTGCACGGCTATCTGGGTCCTTAGATTTAGGACAACCTCCTTGAATCATAAAATCTTTGATAATCCTATGGAAATGTAATCCATTGTAGAATCCAGAATCTACTAATTTTAAGAAATTACCCGTAGTCTCTGGGCAATCTGTTGTATAAAGTTCAATTTGTATTTCTCCTAAAGTAGTCGACATTTGTACTAAGGTCATGCCTATCCGAAGTAACTTGTGTTCAAGAGGATAATGGTCTAGTGCCGTGACAATACTAATGTGGTGTATCTCACTTGACATTTCTATGAGTGAGCTCAGTGAGCATACCTGCCCTCGATGTGAATTAGCATTATACATCGAAACCAGTGAACAAGCACAAGGCGTAGATTTACTGATTTGTAAAGAGTGCTGGGGAGTAGCGGTTGCTGCTAAATCGATGGATTCTGTTATCTCAAACGGAAATGAGTTAGATGAACTGAACGAGGAATCATATGTAGGAAGTGGTTGCGATTGCCCTATTTGTTCTACTGAAATGAAGGAAATTGAATTGGATATCCCTGAAGAAGTTAAAGAGAAATTAAGTTTGATCGACGGATCTACTCCTAAAAAAGTCATAATTGATTCTTGTGAAAATTGCCCCACATTCTGGTTCGATGCAGGAGAACTAGACCTTCTAAATGGAATAAAACCCAAAGTGCGGAATCCGAAATCATATGATTCTAAATCGAATAGACTAATTGATGATCAAACACTGACTGAAGAAGATATTAAACAAAAAATGATGATTAGGAGGCTTTCTGGATTAGGAGTATTGATCTTTTCTGCTATGATGATGGGGAGTGGAAGCGTCATTATGACGGTTGGAGCAGCCATTTTAGGGCTCGGCGGATTAATTGCAATGGTATCTAGTGACCCTGAAAAATCCCTGAATAAAGGTACCTGTGATAAATGTGGTATGAAAAATAAATCATTAGCTTGGAATTGTCAAAGCGGAGGGTGTTGGGCACATATTTGTACGGATTGTCAAACCATAGGTTCGGACCCTGTGGAAGCCTATGCTAAAACTCTCGGACAAGTCGCAATAGGGACCGTAGTAGTAGGCGTAGGCGTGATAGCACTTTTCGCCATAGCCGAGGGAGGTGGCGCTGGCATCGTAGACTTACCTGGTAGTTTTGGAGGATCAAAGGCTGAGAAAAAATCGAAGAGCCCACTTTTACTTTGTATGAAATGTACTTTAGAGACCGAAGAAAGAAAGAAAACTCGTCAGTTAAAAGCACAGGGAGAAGATGTTTCATCAGCAGAAAAAGAAATCGTCTCAGATGGTTATTGCAGTCACGTAGACTCCCTAAATGGGAAAAAATGCAAGAGAGTAGAATTTAGAAAAACTGGCCTATGTTATGTTCATAAATAAATGGATAAAATAAATAATTAGGCTATTGTAGATCCTAATAAAACACCATCTGGTAATTCAAGAAGATTAACTGAACCGTCTGGGTCTAGCGCCCCTAAGATTAGGAATTGAGAAACAAAACCCCCGGGTAATGTCTTGTCTCCAAGATTAACTACACCAACAACTAACCGCCCGATTAATTCACTTCTAGAATAGTTAGTAATCTGCGCAGAACTAGATAATTCCCCTATTACCGGCCCGAAGTCAACTCGGATTTTATAGGACGGTTTTCTCATTTCAGGATATTCTGAAACGTCGATTATTTTTCCAGATCTCATGTCTAAAGAAAAATAATCATTGACACTAAAATATTCTTTTCTAAGTAATTTTTCTGGATGATAGGGGAGATTGTCTGGATCAATTTGGTGTTGGCTCATTCACTCACCTGTGATATCAGAACGTAGAAGCAAAGGAATTAATGAAACTCCTGCTTCATTGAAGGCATCCATCCCCCCTTCCTGTCTATCAAGAATTGTTATACAAGCAACTACTTGGCAGCCCATTTCTGTTAATCTTTCTGACGCTTTAAGGGCAGACCCCCCCGTTGTCGTTACATCTTCCAATAATATTACTCGATCACCTTTAGCTAGACTTGCTCCTTCAATGCCAGGGGGGTTTCCTGTTTTCCTACCTCCTCTGCCTTTGGCTTCTTTACGGACCATGAAACCACGGATTTCGGAACCTTTGGGGGCCTTTGCTATGGCAATTCCGGTCAAAGGGACTGCTCCTAATTCTAGACCACCTATTGCATCGATTGAATCGAGGGAATCGATTTTTGAATGTATTAGAACTCCCAGAAGATGAGCGCTCTCGGGATCCATCATTACTGGTTTCATATCAAAGAAATGGGGACTTTGTCTGCCACTGGCTAAAGTGAATAGTTCAGCAGGAGAATAGAGATAAGCTAACTCTCGAACTTTTTCTATTAAGCGTGATTTGGCATCATTTACACTTGTCGACATACTGCTTCCTCTTGTCTGCGGCGGAAGGGAATCGAATGAATGTTGTCACATTAAAATACTCGAATTGACATTGTTTACACTGAATGTTCTTGTGCGGCCGGTATCGTTGAGAGAATATTGAGTGGCAGGGGGTGGAGTATATCGAGGAAAAGATTAGTAAGAATTTGATAATTGACTACAGCCGTCTAGAACAAGAACAGAATTCATATGAATCTTGGTTAGAAGAACATACAGAGGCTGTTTATCAAATTGCGGCGGAAGCAAAGTCTAAAAAATTAGACTTTGAAAATGTTGTTGAGATTCCTCGAGCTTCTGATTTGGCTAGTAGGACAGAAAAACTGTTGGAAGATTATCTAGACGGTATGAAAATTGAAGAGGATTTGAGACATTTACTTAACACCACTGACAGAGAAAGTGCCTCGATACAAATTGCAGTAGATGTAGCTAGAAAAATGAATGAGCAAACGCTAGATATGCAGAAATCAATAGATTGTGGACTAAGAGTAGGTTTGGCTGTCCTTACTGAAGCGGTTTTAGTCGCACCATTAGATGGGATAGGAGATGTTAGAATATTAAATAATGCAGACGGAACTGAGTTTTTATCTATAGATTTTTGCGGACCTATTAGAGCAGCAGGCGGTACTGCTCAAGCGCTTGGTGTGCTTATTGGAGACATGGTGAGGAGAGAATTAGGATTAAACAGATACATCCCCACAACCCAAGAAGTTGAGCGGGTTAAAGAAGAATTTGGACTTTATCGAGTAGGTTTGCAGTATAAGCCCCCGCCTGAAGAGATTGAAACTATAATGAGAGCATGTCCAGTAATGGTAAATGGGGAAGAAACCGAAAAAATCGAATGTGCTGGATATAAAGAAGTGAGAAATATTGTTAATTCAAATGGATCTTATCGTACAAGAATTCGAGGAGGTGTGATGCTGGTAATTGGAGAAGGTTTGTGCCTCAAAGCGCCGAAAGTTCAGAAACATACTGAAAGAATGAAGATTCAAGGGTGGGAATTCATAGCTCAGTTTGCAAATAAAAATAAAGGGAATGATAAAAATATAGAATCTTTCAAACCAAGACAAATCGCACCAATTAGAAGATATATGGAAGACGTCATTGCAGGAAGACCTGTGTTTGGTGAACCAAATCAACCCGGTGGATTTAGGCTTAGATATGGAAGAAGTCGGATTACCGGTTTAGCCGCAGCAGGGATGAATCCAATCACAATGGAAGCCATGGGGGGGTTTCTAGCAGTAGGTACACAGATGAAAATTGAAAGACCTGGGAAAGCGTGTGCAGTAACTCCTTGCTCAGAAATAGATGGCCCTACTGTATTAATGGAGGATGGTGGATTCCGAAGAATTAGGAATCTTGAGGATTGGAGATTAAATGTCGCTAATGTCAAATCTATTTGGGATGCTGGAGAAATATTGATTGGTTATGGGGAATTCCTTGAAAATAATAAAAATTTAGTTCCTTCGGCGTATAATAAAGATTGGTGGGCGTCTGATTTAGTTGAATCTTTGGATATGCCTGTGAAGGTAGAAACTTTTGCTAATATATTGGGCGTGGAACGAAGTTCTTTACCTGAAGGGTTGCCATTTAATGGTGCAATAAAGAGAGGTGGCGAGAACCCATTAGATAGGAAATGGAGGAAACGTAAATGGGTGATGTATCTCCGAGAATTAGAATTAGATTGGGAAAAAATAAAATCAGTATCATTAGAATATGGAACTGCAATTCCACCACCATGGAATCTATGGTGGTCCGATTTACCAATGACATTTATGCCTGTGATGATTCAACACTTAACAAATTCAAAAATTGTCGATGGGAATATCTGCATACCTAAAGTAGCATTAAAATGGCCTCGTGAAGAGATTCTCAAAGAGGAAGAATTACCACTTCAAATATCTGAAAAATGGCCTAGATGGACGGATGTAAAAAGTAATGGAGTGTTAAAATCGTCCCTGATGACTCTAGGGGTGGAGCATTTTCATGAAGATGGAAACATAATTCTCGAAAAGAATTGGGAATCTCTCTTAGAAGGACTTGGATTGGAAATTTATCAAGATAATGTCAGGAAAAAGGTAGATATTGAATTACATATTAATCAAAGAGTTGAAAGAATTAAAAACGCTTATTCGATAATTAATCGCGAGTCTAAACGTGTTGAAGAATTAGAACATGAAAGAGAGCTTGAAAGAATTGTAGCAACTACCGCGGCGAGACAAGCTGGTATGAATATTCAAGAAACTGAAAAAGCGGGAGAAAAAGCTGCAATGAAGATTGTAGACAGTGGGACTGAAAATATCGAAGAATTATCTAAATCAAAAATTCTAATCGATGAAAATGAAGTCGAAAGAAGCCTCTGGATAGTGAGGAAAGTTTCAAATTTCAGATGGGAGGATTCTGTACCTTGTAGAATTGGGGCTAGAATGGGTAGGCCAGAAAAATCAGCAAGAAGAGAATTGAAGCCATTAACTCATGCGTTATACCCTATCGGTGAAAATGGAGGCTCACAGAAATTACTCATACAGGCTGCTAATAAGGGGAGAATCCGAGTCGAAATGGGGAGAAGAATTTGTCAAAATTGTGGAAAAGAGTCCCCTAATCTTATTTGTCACAATAGAATTCTAGCGAGTGACGCTACAGAATGTGGCGGTAAAACAATAGAGAGGAAATCTAGAGGGAGCAATAATAGGAGAAGAAAGGGAGAAAGAACTACTGTCGAATTAGATAAATTACTGGAAGTGAAAAGAAGGTCATTGGGCTTAGATAGATTACCTAAAATGATCAAAGCACAGAAAGAGTTGCTCTCTGTTGGCCAAACGCCTGAACCTATTGAAAAAGGTATTCTTCGAGGTAAACACGGCGTTTCTGTATTCCGAGATGGAACATCCAGATACGATATGATTGATGTTCCAGTTACTCATTTCAAGCCTAAGGAGATATATACTTCTTGGAATAAATTATACGACTTAGGTTATGAAAAAGATGTTTTTGGGGATGAATTATCTTCAGATGACCAAATTTTAGAATTATTCCCTCAAGACATCATACCATCTTTAAATGCTGAAGAACATTTAATCTCAACTTGTAATTTTGTAGATGACCTATTAGTTAGATTCTATGGGATGGACCCTTTCTATAATGTCAAAAGTGTTGAAGATATTGTTGGTTCATTGGCCATAGGACTTGCCCCTCACACCTCTGGTGGAGTTTTGTGTCGAATAATTGGTTGGACAAAAGCTTCTGCGGGATACGCACATCCACTTTTCCATGCTGCAAAAAGAAGAAATTGCGATGGAGATGAAGATAGTATACTAATGCTAATGGATGGTTTACTTAATTTTTCTAAACATATCTTACCCTCTGGAAGAGGTGGGAGAATGGATGCACCTCTTGTTCTGACTACTAGATTAAATCCTAGTGAAATAGATAAAGAAGCTCTTAATGTGGATTGTTCACATAATTATTCAAGACGATTTTACGAAGAAACGCTCAAGCAACCACACCCTAATGAACTTAGTAATCTCGTGGAAACAGTCGAGTCTCGTTTGGGTACCATAGGGGATTTACGAGGATATGGGTGGACCCATGAATCTGGAGATTTGGATGCTGGGCCTACTAATTCGTCATATAAGACTTTGAAGTCAATGGAAGATAAGATGAATGGGCAATTGGCTATTGGAAGTTTATTGAGAAGCGTTAGGGTTGAAAAAGTGGCTTCACAAGTTATTGAGTCTCATTTTTTACCAGATTTAAGGGGGAATCTAGTGGCATTTACTAGACAGAAAGTTAGATGTGTTAAGTGTGGAGAAAAATATAGAAGAATGCCTCTAGCAGGAAAATGTATTCAAAGGCGTAAATTAGAAATTGGTGGGTTATCTGCTAGAAGAGGAGAAGATACAACCGAATGTGGAGGAAATGTCATACTAACCGTTTCCGAAGGAGCTGTAAGAAAATACATCAAAGTCACAGAAGCAATTATTCAAAATTATGGCGTTGATATGTACACAGAACAGCGTGTTAAATGGTTAACTGAGAGTACTGATTCATTATTCAATAATGATCGTGTCACTGTGATGACTTTAAGCGATTTCTTGTGATTAGTATTCTATTCCTATAATATCTAAAACTTTAGCCATCCATTCTAATTTAATGATTTTCTCAGCAGGCTTGGTTACTCCTGACCATTTTCCCACTATATCTGTTCGAGTGCCTAGCAAAGAAATTTTTTCAATCGGGACACCCAATGCGAGTAAAAAGCAAATCGCCCGGTCACCGTCAGTGAAACCACCAGGATTATACATTCCGTCAATTTCACCAGGAGTTTGATGAGTAAGCACTAATCTAGGAGGAAAAGAATTCTTAGATGCAGTATGTAAAAGATCTTTCCACGAATCAAAATTATCTCCATGAGCATGTAATATTACAGGGATTCCTCTTTTTACCGCTTCAATTGTTCCCTCTCCTCCGTCGGCATCACTAACAATACAAACAAGACGGGACCATGCTCTTTCTGATATTGATTCAGATAAAGAAGAAAGTACGCCTACTGCCCCATCTGCTGCGACTAATAGTGTTGAAGAATCTAAAATTGTGATGACCTCGGATTCTTCTACTGCGGCACCAAGGACCGCTATTTTTGTGTCTCTTAATACTAGTCTTCTGCGTAAATTTGCTAGAGTTACCAATCTTTGAGGTTTCTTCCATATATCAATTGGATATTCCTCGACTAAAGATAACATCTCTAGAGCGCTATTTAGATCGGATTTTACGTCCCATGAAAAAAATTCCCTTACCTCATCCTGTATCATAATTAATTTTTTATCTACAGCGAGGATTCCAATACTTGTCGACATTGGCCCTTTGCTCCAGTGGAAGGAGACGGTGAGTATTGAAGAACCCTCGTCGTTCATGACAGTAATATGCCGATGCCGCTCACCAAACCGAGCATCGAGGATGAGGCGTTAATGGCTAGGTATCCTTTCCTTCCGCAGGGGGCAACTTTTCTTAGATTAATTCTTGAAAAAAATGGAATAACGGTAGAGGATCTTATTGAAGCGCATTGGCTGGAAGAGGTCAGGTCAAGAGGAAGAGTTAGGCTATTGGAATCCGTGATGCATAAGGAGGGAATTGATAGTGCTACCACAATTGATTTATCTTCGGATCTTGGAAAAATGACTGAGTCATTGTCATTTCTTTATGCAATGTTAGTAGTATGCGCTTCATTCAATGAAAGATTATTGGCACGATGGGTAGAAGGCGAAGCTAGTAGAGCCGATCAATTATTTGGAATGGATGAGAGGAATTTTGATATTTTAGCAAAATCTTATCTTTCTGATATCAAAGAAGTAAGAGAAAGAGCCGGAGGAGACTCAACTTATTGGGTTCCAATTAGTGATTTTATAGAGTTGTGTCCACGTATTTCAGGTAATTATTGGAGGTTAATAAATAGGCCTTTAAAAGATGGTTGGGTATGTATGAATTCAGGCGCAGGAGAATCGAGTAGGAAACGAACTGCAAGATTGATTAAAGAAAGAATTCGTGAAGATTTAACAAATAGTTGTATTGAAAGAATGAATAAGATGGATGATTCATTCGCAGAATTATTCATTGATCCGGTTGAAAGAGTTACCAAATTACTATCCGAACAAGTAAAAGAAGAAATGCCTATGAATGCCTCCATTAGAGCAGATTGGCCTCCCTGTTTTGAGTCGGCGGTAGGAGAATTAAGTCAAGGTGTGAATGTAAACCATACCGGTCGACTTTTCTTAGCATCCATGTCTCTAGCAATGGGGTTAAGTCAAGAACAGGCTTGTGGATTCTTTGCTAATGCTCCAGATTATAATGCAGACACTACAAGTTATCAGATCAATCAGATATATGAAGCGAAATATACACCTCATGGATGCGCTGCTCTAAAAACAAGTGCAAGATGTCCTGTTTCTCCTGGGGATGATCGTCTTTGTGATCAAGAATGGCTTACGCACCCTCTGAAATATCTGAAAGCGAAACAGAGACGTCGCTTTCAAGAAACTGGCGCGACTGTAATTACGGATAAAACTGAATGAAATACAGACAATTAAGACAATTCTTCATAGGTAACTTTCGTTAAGACTATTCTATCGGAGGTTAAGTCGAATGGTGCGGACATTAGTTCTAACAGTTGATAGAGATAACGACCTTGGTGTCAAAGCAGCAATAAGAGGGCCTGTACTAGGCCGTAAACCTACCATTACAGCGGCAATAAAACTGGGAATTGCAGATCCAGAAGAATCGGATACAAATGCGATTCTAGGTGCTCTGCATCACTACGACAGATTAATCGAGAATGTCGACTCAAATGATGAAGTAGAGGTGGCTATACTTACAGGAGATGTCCGCGTAGGTCCGAGAAGTGATAGAGCCATAGCAAGTCAATTAGATGAGGTAATTAAAGAATTTCAACCAGATGTTGCTATTCTAGTCACGGATGGAGCGGATGATGAAGCTTCAATGCCAATTATTACATCTCGTATTCGAGTAGATCATGTCGAAAAAATAATTGTGAGGCAATCAAAAGGTATTGAGTCTACGTATTATTATATCGCTAAAGCCATTGATGACCCCCGTTGGAGGGCGAGGTTATTAGTACCAATTTCAATATTTTTAATGATTATTGGATTGGGTTTAATTTTACCTAATGGAAAAGTATTAATCGGAATAATGCCATTATTAGTAGGAATTTGGATTCTTTCTAAGGGACTAGGCTGGGAAGAACAATTGGAAAGATTGATGGTAGATTTAAGAGATAGTGCACAAAAAGGCATATTCTCATCTATGTTATGGGCGATGTCAATATTTTCGGTTTTCTTAGCAGGTATTACGATGTTCCAGGTTTTCTCTGATGTTGAAGCATATAGTGGTTCTTCGAATGCATTAATCTGGACGACTGCAATAGGGGAAGCGTTACAATGGCTTGTTGTGGCCGTATTTTCATTCGCTTTAGCGATAGGTATTGTGAGATGGGGAGAAGGAACTTATACAGGTAGATCGATGATTCTATTTGGTAGAGGCGCTATTGTTTACACTATTGCTGATGCTTCACTTGGTGTGTTGATTCTAATTCTTGACTCTCAATCATATATAGTGAACTTTGATACGGTTTCGAAAGACTGGTCTTTGCCACTACTTACTCTCGTACTATATTATTTACTGAAGACAGCGGTTGAATCGATAACTAAGGAAGAAGAGGAACTCTCCAATAACAAATTTTGGGGAGTTTAATTAATTTTCAAATAATGACTCAATTCGACATGAAGGGCACATCACTTTTATTGGACGGATAGGGGGTATTCCTATCCCTACATTGCAATGCGGGCAAAGAATTGCCTGATTGACTTTTGATTGGCGTTCTTTAGCATCTCTACTCGGATCATAAGTAAATCGATACTTGTGTGCATCATTTATGAATTTGGGAGCCCCCTCTCCGGACTCTTGCTTCTCTGTAAAATTTGACTTTGGTTCGGGAATTTCGATTTCGATTGTATCATTTTGTGATGAAAAACCACCCTTTTCAAAATCATTTATCTCAGCTTCGATAGCGGCACCAGATATTCCTAATTCTCTAGCAATACGGTCAATTGCTAATCTTTTTTCATAATCATCCATACCAATAAATTGCTGTAATGTTGTTGCTGGAATTATGGACATAAAAATCTCTCTTGATTTGAGCGGATTATTTCTTACCTAAGAAAGTAGACTAGATTTGATTCATTTCGAATCATTAAGAAAACCTCTGACAATTTCTCCTTCAGCCTTTACAAGTTGTTCGGCGACTGTAGATTTAGATAATCCTAATTTAGCAGCGATATCTCTTATTGAAGTCTTTTTTGGTACTTCATACCACCCATTTGTATGTGCCACTTTGATAATTCGATGCTGTTGTAGAGTCGTACTAATATTGGAAATACCCTTAGATTTTTTTGCTCTCGTTATTCTTTCGACTGGCATCTCTGTTTGAATCGCATTCAATATTTTAACAATAGAAGAATGCCTACCTGAAAGTTGTAAAACAAGCCCTGAGGAAGTTAAATTAGACCCTGCAAGGATACACAAATCATTTCCAGAAAAGAAATCTTTTATAATTTCAGAATTAAATTCTAGAACTAATAGATGATGCGTTAAGTAGTCCGATGTCCATTCCTCTAATACCTCTACAACTGAGATGCCTCCAATGCTGAATCCGGGAGGCAAGCATTGCGAGTCTGTAGTAATACATTCAATCATCAATCTAAGATTTCCATCGATAATTCCCAGATTTCCACGATAATCCCAACTAACGAATTCGAGTGCCTTCTGGACTCGAAAATCATGGCTTATTGAAGAGGTCGCGCATTCAACTCTAACTGCCCGCATGGTCAACTTCCTCATGCTTCAGTAGCCCCTAGAGGTTAAGAAAATGATTCATAATTGATTTTCAATAGAAGAATCAATTATTTTCTTTTCATTTTCTATAATTGCAAGAGCGACTTCAGGAGAATATCCTACTTTAGTTAAGTCGTCTAACTTTTCCTTGGTACGATTCTCTTCCCATACTGGGGGTCGATTTACATACATTGCATCTACCTTTGCAGTGTCATCTGAAAAACCTCCTACTCTTGGTTTATTTCTTTGAACTAAAACTAAACCAGCAAGTAAGATCATAGTCATGCCAAAGATTCCAGCTGTAACTACTGAACTAGAAGACATTAGTTGGAAAATACTCCTCTCAACGTTATCATCTTCAATTGAGTCCATACATCCGTCTCTATCCAAGTCTGTTGACTTAGAAGACTGCCAATTAGTCAAACCGTTTGGACAGTTGTCCTTTGAATCAGGTATTCCGTCACCATCGTCATCAAAATCTTCTATGTCATCAATACAACCATCATTATCTAAATCTAATCCACTTTCTATACTGTTGGGGCATAAATCGAATGTATCCAAAACACCATCATTATCATCATCTGCATCTTCATTCTCATCGTGACAGCCGTCTCTATCCGCGTCTTCTGCGATTGATGAAACCCAATCTAAAGAAGGATTATCTTGGCAATTGTCGTCGTCATTCATTATTCCATCATTATCGATATCTAGGTCTTCAGAATCATCTAAACAACCGTCATTATCTAAATCTCCATCTGAACTACCCTGAGTTGTATACATTGGGCTTCTAATACAATTATCATTTGTATCCAAATATCCATCATTATCATCATCAAGATCTTCGAGAAGGTCATTACAACCATCTAAATCCCAATCATTTAATGTCGTAGAAGTCCATCCAGTAAGCCCCATTGAACATTGATCAAATTGGTCCAAAATACCATCATTATCTATATCGTCATCTTCAGTCGAGTCATGACATCCATCTCCATCTTGATCTGTTGCTGGGCTTGAAATCCAAAGAACAAGGCCCTGAGGGCAAGAATCATCACGATCGAGAATACCATCATTATCATCATCATTATCGTCAAATAAATCATGGCAGCCATCATTATCATGGTCGAAATATAGATCATCCCACCATGAATGACCTGAACTGCAAGCATCATCACTATCCAGATAAGGATCATTATCATCATTATCATCTTCGTCGGCATCTCGGCAACCGTCACCATCGTTATCGATTGCAAATTCACCCCAATATTGCGCTCCATCAGGGCATAAGTCATTGCTATTTACGACACCATCGCCATCATTATCAATATCTTCCGTTATATCGTCACAACCATCTTTATCATTATCTAAAATTAATCCAATTTGACCGAATGGGCATAAATCATCAGAGTCTAAATAACCATCATTATCGTCATCTGTATCTTCTGAGGAATCCCTACATCCGTCGCCATCATGATCATTGAGGGGAGATGATATCCAGCCTTCTTCACCGAACTGACATAGGTCTTGTTCATCGGATACACCATCAGAATCATCATCATTCCAATCACCATTATTTACAAGATTTATTTTAATTAATTTTGTAATAGATGCTTCGTCTTTAGTTGATGAAGTAATTGATAATGTCAACAAAAACTCTTGATTTTCATTAATCTGAGATAAACTAGGTGCTCGAATGAATAAATCAAAATCATTCATTTGATTTTCAATTAATGTGGTCGTATGTTGATATGTGCCAGCAAAACCCGCATCAATAAACCAATCAGCAGGAACACCCTGTACGTCAATACTCACGACATCGGATTCTCCAGGTAATTGAATCGCGTTTATCTGATAATTTGTATTAAATGATTGAGAGGGAGCAAATGTTAATTCAGTAGGATTAGAGCTTATTTCGACATCCCAGACATTTTCAGACCACATACAAACATCCCACTTATCCTCAGTTGTATCTGAATCTAAACAATCATCAGTAGTCCATATGATATCTCTATTGGGCCAATTGAAGTTCACTATCGGTTGGGACGAGGTTTCTGCATTATTTCCAAATATGCCCATTAAATTATCTGAGCTAGATGCTATAATTCGAGTATTAACCACCCCATAAGCATCGGTCAGAGTTTGTCCAGTTATGAGTTGCCCGTCACTATTTAACTGAGGAGAATTAATACGAGTCCATCTCAATTCGACTCTTTCCTCATCAGTAATTGTATCTTCCATTGATTCGAACCAAGTAATATGAATTGAGCCATCATTATCAAAATCAACTCTTGGATTTGCACCATAAGTCATATCTGAACTAGGAACTGCAGAATTCGTAACGACCGCGACTCGATTCAAATCTAAGCCATCTGCCTCTCCGTCAAGAACTCCTGCACGACTTAGATCTAATTGCATATAATGGAGCTGAGATGGTGCGTCTTTTCCAGGCATGGAATCTCTACCATCAACCCAGACTACGTGTACGTTACCAGTATCATCGACATTCACTTCGGGGTTTACTGACCAGCCATGGCCACTTGTCAAACGCGTATCGTTAACTAAGACGAAATGCCCTATTGTACTCCATCCTACACTGTCTTGCCAAATATAATCTAGAGTTGGCCCAATGTCTTCTACATATTCTCCGGTTTGATCATCTATAGCGATTGCAGGCATGCCTCTTGACCATCCGCTTCTCGGAGAATTGAGTATAGAATATGGATTCAAAACTGTCAAGAAAGTTTCTGTAGAGCCGCTACCAGTTGTTAATGAAACGATTTGATTAACCAGGGCATTGAGTTCTTCAGTATAGTTCGCAACTGGAACAACAACATCATCTATCCAAGCAGCATCAAGACCGGAACTTACACTTCCATCTTTCACGTACTTCCACATCAAAGTATGTTGCCCTAGGGAAACTGGAGTGGTGAAATTACCATTCTGAGAGCCGGACCATTGAGCTAACTGAATGCCGTCGATATAAAATTGCAAGAAATCATAATTTGCCTCGGAAGAAATATTATATGAAAAACTTACAATTCCATCGGCTAATATTCCAACAAACTCTAAACTCGAGCTTTCTCCATTAGATATATTTCCCGATTGGGCAGAATATGTGCCTGAAATTGGAGTTGAAGATGGATTAGTTTGTGAGATATAAGAGTAATCTGCAGATACAGATGAGCCCCCATCGCCATATGTATCATTCAGATAAATTGTATAATTTCCTGTAGTAGTATAACTAGTCAATATTGCATCGTAATAGTTTGAAACATCACTAGAATTGTAAGATTCTACGGTTCCATTAGGAAGAATTACATCCATGCTGAATTCAGAAGCCCAATTGTCAGTTGTTACTGTCAAATCAATAGAGGAAACATTAGGAGGATGATAATAAGTACAATTTAATGAGTGGAAATAAAAACCGCCAATATCACAAAGATTCATGTTAGAATACACCAATCCATTATCTGCAGTTTCTACTGCCCAAGAACTGTTTGATGTACTTGATACTGCCCAACCATTTGTTAGGCTGCCACTTTCGAAATCACCCTCGAAATTTGCCATATTGTTTGATGGATACAAGTACATTTCACCCCCTGCATCTTTAGTCTCCCAAGTGGAATCATCGCAAGTTCGCTGCTGAGTTCCAATGGCTGTACCTGGGCATTGTACAAGATCCATCATATGAGACCTTACCATTGAGTCAGAACCTCCCGCTATATTTGTAGAAGGCCCATATGCAGAAGTTCCTGCGATGGCAATAGGAATTATACCCGCCTTAGTACAAGCATCGTGAGCTTCGACTATTGATTGAATATCATCTGATTCCTGTGATGGATCGCCACCAAATGGCCCCTCATCTGAAACTGGAATTATCAATCTTGTAGCATTAGGATTCCATTGATGGTCATTTGGCGTTGCAGGATTTCCCGGAATATTACCTGAATTATCTCTCCAAGAAAGGCAAGCCCATGTTGACCCTGGCCCCCACATTTCACTATTATAACCCCAATCAGAAGGAATATTGTAACTCGAGCCATTATACATTACATCAGATAAAGCCCTTATCCCGCCGGATGTATCAGTAGAATTTTGCCCTAAAGATAAATCTCTAGGACCATCTCCATAACCTCCTATTTCATAAGCGTCTTCGCAATTTTTCTGCCCGCTTGCAAAGCTCATTTGACCACTTATTGCATAAAGAGTCTCGAGAACTGTAATGCTAGAAGATTCTAACATGGGTTTGACTCCTTGGAAATACTCTCCACTACTCAGGTTACCTCCATAAAATACAGCGCACATATCTAACCATTCTGTTGTCATAGAGCCTGAAGAATCTATCAAGCCAACATATTCTATTAAGCTACCACGGGTATCTTCCCATACTACAATTACCGTATTATTTAAGCCCATAGAAATTGCAGGGCTACCTTTGTAACCTATTGCAGGTGTAATGATTGTATTATTAATCATAGTAGACAATGAATTGGCACCTGAAGTATTGAATGCAAACATTGCATAATAAATCAATGAAGCACCGAAAAATGTACTTTGAGCATCATATGTATCAACCCAAACTACATGAATCCCATCAAACGAATCTATTGCAATATCTGGTTCGTTCCTCACGCCCGTTCCTACAGCAATTGTATAGGTTGAAACAAGTGTCATAGACGCTATGTCGCCAGAACTACCATCTTGATCGTCTAAAGAGGAATCTAGAAGAGTGTATAATATCTCAGTATCAGTAATTGCCCAAACTATATGTGTTCGATAATTCGAATCTATGACCAAAGATGGGCTAGACATTGCTGTTGAAGAATTCTGTCCAACCGGAGTGCTTGCAATAAGAACTGTATCGATTCCACTAGTAGAGATTAGAGCATAGTATAATTGAGGATTCGTACCGTTTTCTATCCAAACTAGATGGACTCTTTGAGAATCATCCATTACTCCTGAAACCTCTATTGGATTAGAAGTATTTAGATTCGATAAAAGTGTAGAAGTTGATGTATCGTCGAGAGTTCCATTGGCTGTATGATACCTTTCTTCATTATATTCTAAAATTGGTGAATTATTTGGCATCATAGGGACTGCCACTGAAATAATCATTAATGTTATCAATGCAATTGAAACTCTAGATTTGCGTTTATTTTCTAATGATAATTTTCTTGACAATATATTATTTTGTGCACTGGCGAAACCTCGGACCATACTAACTTGAAGTAATACTCAGCACATAGAATGGGTACCGGACAGGTCCGAATAACCATCAAATACGCACTTAAATCTTAGATTTCACAAAAATATGATTATGATTTCTTGGCGTCTTGCAACGCCTTTCGACGGATATATTCTGAATAATTCCCGGGCCAAACCCAAAGACTTCCGTCACCAGGAAGTTCCCATATTGTATCACAAATTTTGTCTAAAAACCATCTGTCGTGACTGACAGTAATAATTCCTCCATCATATTCTTCTAGAGCGTATTCTAATGCTTCTTTCGCATCAGTATCTAAATGATTTGTTGGTTCATCAAGAAGCAGCATATTATTGTCTTCAAGTAATAGCTTGAGCATTGCAATTCTTGCTCTTTCACCACCACTTAATTTCTGTAATTTGGTATTAACCATATCACTTGTAAATTGGAACTGTCCCAGCATGGCGCGGATATCTTTGTAATCCATTCTAGGTTTTAATTCTTGAATTTGTTCAATCGGCGTCTTATCAAAGTTAAGAGAACGATGATCTTGATGGAAATAACCTACTTGAACTCCTGGTCTGACATCAAGTTTACCTGAGTCTAACTTTAATTCCCCCATTATTACTCTTAGAATGCTGGTTTTACCTGCACCATTCGGACCGACTACTCCTATTTTTTGACCCCTGCGAACCCCCACGTCAAGGCCATGTAGTATTGGCCTTTTCATGCCATCAAAATGTAAATGTGCTTTGTGAAAATCAAGAACCTCTAAACTTGATTTCTCTGTGGCCTGTAAAGAGAAATTTAGCATTCTTCGTTGCCGTGGTTTAATCGATTTTAACCATTTTAATTCCCTTTCGGCTCTCATTATCATGAAATGTTTTTGAGAAATTGATTTATCGAATTTATTGTTACTTTTCATAGACTGCATGGCACCCTTAAGTCTCTTCAATTCTTTCTGTGTTTTTACAATACGATCTTCTAATGTTTGAAGAAACAATTCTTTTTGTTTCAAAAATGAAGTGTAATTACCAGGATATCCTTTAGAGTGCGCATCTTGAATCTCAACAATATTATTACAGACTCTATCAAGAAAATATCTATCGTGACTAACTACTAGTAAAGCGCCCTGAAAATTCAATAGAAAGTTTTCCAACCAATCAAGTGTCTGTAAATCAAGATGGTTTGTAGGCTCGTCTAAGAATAGTAAATCTATTTCTTTGAGACCAACTAATTGTCTAGCCAAGGCTACCTTTGCTTTCTCACCTCCTGAAAGTGAAGACAATTTTGTTTCCATAGGATGGTGTGCTAGGTCTAACGCTTTCAGTATCTCTTGAGCGTGTCCTGCGACATCCCCTCCACCTGAACGTGCCATGAGTGCCTGTAACTCTTGATATCTATCCATGGTAGGCTGCCAGTCGCCTTCATAGAACGAAGGTATGGCCATTTTAGCCTCTATTTCATTAATCTCATCTTCAAGTTCTTGAAATTGACGGCCACGGCGATTCAATTCTTGTTCTAGGGTAGCTCCTTCGTCTAAGTCTCTAACTTGAGTTAGAAACGCTAAGCGTAAACCCGGTGCAAAAGTTATGTCTCCCATATCTTGATCTTGATTTGAAATTGTTCGTAAAAGGGTAGTCTTACCTGCACCATTATGGCCGACTACACCTATCCTATCTCCTTCATCAATTCGGAGATTAACACCTTCTAAAATTGTTAGAGGGCCGAAGGTTCGATGGATTTCATCGAGCCTAACCAGTTCACGCACCATGGCTTGGCGGAAAACCCCCTATTCAAGTGTCCATCGGTCGGACGAGCCTGGTTTCATTTGATTAATTTTGATTTAATCTCAGGCCGGAGAGGCGAGATTCATCTAATCTTTCCCACTCAAAATCACCATCTTCCGATGGAGGGCGGCCAAAATGACCGCCTGATGCAGTAATACTGTAACGAGGATTTCTTAATTTGAGTTCACGCACGATTGCAGATGGTCTAAAATCGAATACTGCTCTAATTTTTTCTTCTATTTCTTTATCACTAATTATTCCTGTAGCAAAACTATTGACATGCAAACTTACAGGTTGGGAGACCCCTATGACATATGCAACTTGAATTTCGCATCTCGTTGCCAATCCTGCTGCAACAACATGTTTGGCTGCCCATCGTGAATAATATGCGGCGGACCTATCTACTTTCGTTGGATCCTTGCCACTAAACGCTCCCCCACCGTGTCTACCCATTCCCCCATAAGTATCTACGATAATTTTACGGCCCGTTATTCCTGCATCAGAATACGGCCCTCCAGGATCAGCGAATCTACCGGTGCCATTAACGACGAGCCGATATCCATGTCTTAGCCAATGAGAAGGTATTGCGTGTTCAACAACATGTTTACGGATTTCATCGGTAACAAACTGATGTTCAAGTACTTCACTTCCATCAAATTGCTCTTTCAATAAGGAATCATGTTGTACAGCAACTACTACTGTATGGACGTGACTGGGATTACCTGAATCATCATACTCTACTGTAACCTGGCTTTTACCATCAGGTCTAATCCATGAGATTTCATTAGTCTGAACAATCATATCTAATCTACGACATATTCTCTGTGCTAATGCTGCTGGAAGTGGAAAAAATCTTCCTCTTAATTCATCCTCGGCTTCTGTTTCAGTACATGCATAACCAAACATCATACCTTGGTCCCCTGCACCAATATCATCATCAGAATTACCATCTACGCCTTGAGAAATATTGGGTGATTGAGTAGTAATATGAACTTGAACTTCACAGAGATCAGGATTAGTGGCATCCATGCCTATTTCATGAGAATTATATCCTATATTTACAGCGGTTTTTCTCGCAATTTGCTCATATGAAGGAGGATTACCAGACAAGCTAACTTCTCCTGCTAAAATTATCACAGCCTTGTCTGACTTACCCTTAACCATTGTTTCGACTGCTACTCTAGACTTCGGATCTATACGTAAACATGCATCTACAATAGCATCAGATATTGCATCACAAACCTTGTCAGGATGGCCCGCCGAAACCGATTCTGAAGTAAATAGCGTAGCCATAATTGACGATGCGGAAGTTTCTCCTTCATAGGATTTCATAAACTGAAGACTAGAATAGACATTATAGATAGTTGTAAAAACCCATGGTTTAGATTTATTTGTATAAACAAATAGAACAGAACATTGAGAAAGGGTTCGCTTTCGGACAAATATGGCTAGGAAGGCTAAAACTGGACCAGAACCCTATGGAGGAGTTCAACCAAAGAAAGTACCTGAAAAATCGATTGATGGGAAACCAACTATCTATACATACGCGACATGCCCCTTTTCATTGAAAGTAAAATCACTATTGAAGTCAAGGGGTATTGATTTTTCTAATGTCGAAGTCGATCCTATGAAAAAAACTGAATTAAAATGGTCTGATTGGACAAAAGTTCCTGTATTCGTAGATGCTGATGGAACTCATGTGAATGATTCGAATGATATCCTACATTATATTGATGAAACAAATGGAGGGAAATTTCCAAGAAAAGGAGTTGATTCTAAACAAGATGAATGGATGGATTTTTCAAATGATATCTTAGGAAAAAGTATAGTTGCCGTAATTTACAAGAATTATCGTACATCATTACATGCCTTGGATTATGTTACTAGAGTTGACAAATTTGGCTTGAAAGATAGGATTGTGAATAAATGGCTTGGTGCAATAATAATGAGAATGGTTGGAAAAAGTAGAGCAAAGATGTTTGATGAACCTCCGAGAGAGAATTTGACAAAACAACTGAACTCAATGTCTGGAGCGATTGAAAAAGATTTCTTTGGCGGAGAATCACCGAATGGAGCGGATTTTGCCAACTATGGAATATTGAGGTCGATGCAAGGACTGAATGGATTCGACATAGTAGAAAATCACGATGTAATTTGGCCTTGGTATAGTCGAATGCAATTATTATCTGATGTATAAACTTAATTAGATATCTGAATTTGAATAGGATGATCCTTTGTTAACCTAGAAATATTCGCCTTTCCCATCCATCCCGAAATCTTAGTATATTCTGAATTTTCTTCTACTTCTATAACCAATGCTTCGCGATATACTCTAGATACTAATTCAATTAATTCAATTTCTCCTTCATTTTGAGGAGGAAAAATACTGATGTCTATTGGAGAACCGTGTAAAATTGTCATTATCCCTGATCTTAATTCATCTATTCCTTGGCCTGTAGCAGAACTAACCGATAGAGATTCGAAAGGGCTGTAAAAGTGTACAATTTCTTCTGCTTCAATTATTTGCTCAGCAGAACATAAATCTATTTTAGTAAGTACTACCAAAGTTTCAGGGTTATTTTCATCATTAATTCTTCCAAATAATTCTCGGCGCGATGTTGCTAATTTCCGACGTATTTCATCGGAATCATCTGATGCATCGACAAGCAATAGTAGCATATCACAAGAAAGAGATTCTTGTAACGTCGCTGAAAAAGAATCAAGTAATTCTGCGGGGACATTATCGATGAATCCAATCGTATCGACCATCAATATTCGTGGCTGATTTGCCATTCTTCCAACTGTTGTTTCCAAAGTGGAGAAAAGTTGATTTTTTATTAGAACTGGTTTGCCCGAAAGGGCTGAAAATAAACTTGATTTGCCCACATTAGTATAACCTGCTAAACCTACTGTCAATGCACCAGATTTAGCTCTCTGACGTCTTCTCTCAGATAGTGAATTATCCATTTTCTTTAGTTTCCGCCTTAGTTTGGCAATCTCATGACCAACGGCAGACATAACATTGCTCCAACCGGTCTGACCTCCTGCTCCAAATCCTAAACGTTCACCAGTATGTTCACGATTAATTAATTCTCTAAGCACTGACCTATCAGCAAGCAATCTAGCTATTCGAACCTGAATTCGAGCCTCGACAGAGGATGCATGAATTGTAAATAACTCAAGTAAAAGTCGTACTCTGTCCCAACTTTCGACAGAGGTTAAATCATTAATATTCACTAATTGACTAGATTTCAAATTATCATGGATTAAAAGCAAATCTACATTTTTCCAGGGGTGACCCTTACCCGCCATTTGGAGCTCTTCTGATATTTCGCGTAATTTTCCTGTTCCAAGATAAGTTTTTGAATTTGGTTTACCTTTCTGAATTATCGTATCTACTATTTCGATGCCCATGGTTTGAGCTAATGAGGAAAGTTCGTCTATGTTATTCTCTCTAGAAAGTATAATCGCTTTGCGGCCAGAATGAACACTTTGAGATTGAGAATTATTGACTCCACCCATGCCTGCTAGCAAAGGCACATCAGGTACAGGATCGCTGCTCACGTAAATCGGCACATACGAGGAAACATATGTGTTAGGGTGTTCGGATGTCTATGAGTAAAGTTTCGACGACTCTAGTTTGGTCCGGTTCTAAAAGTCGGGCTGAAGCATTATTAGCGGGTATTTCGGCTGATGACCCACATACATTTAGTGCTGATATTAGAGAAGTTGACGATAGATGGGAATTAAGAATTATTGTAGTAGGAAAATCTCTTAGAAACGTTCGCTCTACTGTTGATGATCTATTGGCTTGTCTAGGTGCCATCGAATCTACTTTGAATGCAATCAAAAGAGAATAATCGATCTGAAAACATCAGTTTATAGTAATTATACGACGAATTGATGTTTCGGACGTTTGAAGAGAGATGTTAGGCACGGGATACTGTGGCAGCACTACCCCATGACAGGTCGCGGCTATTAGTGGAGCAAGGTATTCCAACTGTACTCTTCGTTAATTCAATTGATCGCTGGATTGAAACAATGATTGCAGATGATAGGAGTGGAGAGGATAAAGTATCTCGAATTGTCAACGCTAAAGTTATCGCAAAAGAGAGTGGGGTTGTTTGCGGCCATTTAGTAATTGATAGATTGATTCAGAATTATACAAATGATTGTTTTGTAGAGTGGATTATAGAAGAAGGTGAAAGGGTGGAGCCGGGAGATATTGTTGTGAAAATAAATGGCAATTCTTCTGAGATTTTAAAAATTGAAAGAGTATTATTGAATATACTGGGAAAACTATCAGGAATTACGACTTCGACTCTAAAGTGGACCTCCGCTTCGGAAAATATTGGTGTTGCCTGCACAAGAAAAACTGAATGGGGACTTTTAGATAAATGGGCTGTACATATTGGAGGGGGTTTGACTCATAGATTGGATAGAGGAGATGCTTTGATGCTTAAAGAAAATGACTTTGCATCTGCTAAAAAAGATCATGAGGGAATAATTGAGACAATTGAACGTGTAATTTCTGAAATTGACTCGATAAGAAATTCTAGTTTCATTATCACAGAAGTACAGGATGAAGAACAGGCAATTGCAGCCGCTAAAATATGGATGAGTTTGCAAAATAAAAATGAAAATTTACAACCTATTGTTTTACTTTTAGATAATATGGAAATTTCAGAAATAAATAGCACGATATTAAAGTTGGAATCTTTAGATTTAAGGAAATGGTGCGTATTAGAGGGTTCAGGTGGAATCTCCATTGATTCAATTTCTAAATGGAATACAAGTGGAGTAGACTTGATTTCAACTTCTGCCGTAAATAGAGGAGTTCCGCCTATTGATTTTTCTCTGATTATAGAAGGGGGTGAAAAATAATGGCAAATATTCCAGATAGTCATCCGAGAAAGGCTTCGCTCCTTTCTAGACAACGAATAGTCGAGGCAACAAAAGATGGGCTTCTGGCAGATTCAGCCATGATTGCACATGGCAGAGGGGAAGCTTTTGACTACTTACTAGGAGAGAAAACAACTGATTCTGCTAAATTAGCGATTAAAGAAGTAGCAGCGCGGCTAATTGCAGCGAAGAATCCTGTAATCTCTGTAAATGGAAATACTGTAGTATTGGCGGGAAAAGCACTTATTCGAGTGGCGGCTATACTAAATTGTCCAATAGAAGTAAATATTTACTACAGGACTGATGAAAGAATGTCGAAATTAAATTCTTTTTTAGAAAGCCAAAAAGAATTATTATCTCAAGAAGATAACCCTAAGGGATGGAACGGAGATTGGAGTTCAGCAGTTATGTCTGTCAATATTCTTGGTAAGGTCGGCGATGGGAGGATTGAGGGCCTTGAAGGGCCAAGGTCTATTTGTTCTGCAGAAGGAATTGAACGGGCAGATGTAATTCTAGTTCCTCTTGAAGATGGGGATAGATGTGAAGCTCTAATTAATTTAGGAAAACAAGTATTAGTAGTTGACTTAAATCCACTCTCAAGGACTGCCAAAATGGCAACTGTCACTATAGTTGATGAAATCTCCAGAGCGGCAGAATTGCTACTTGAATATACTATCAAGAATAATCAAAAACCTACAAAATGGAATAACAATGACGTTCTAAATGAATCGTTAGAAATTATTGCAAGTAATGCAGACATCTAGAAATTTTCTTTCAATAATTTCTCACAACGGTCTGCAATTGCCATTCCAACATCACTAGTAGATGCTGTGCCTCCGAGATCGTATGTCACGCATCCACCCTCAGCAAAGTGCTCTTCCATTGCTTGCATTAGAATATCCGCGCATTTATCTAGCTCGGAATCATTCTTACGAAATCCAAGGGCTTCGAACATCATTTGCAATGATGAAAGTGTGGCCATAGGATTTACTGTGTTTTTCCCTGCATGCTTTGGCGATGACCCATGAACGGGTTCAAATAACATGTGTTTTGGGCCTAAATTAGCACTTCCTGCCATACCCATTCCTCCTTGTAAAACAGATGCTAGGTCGGTTGCTATGTCTCCAAACATATTTGGTAAAACTACTACATCTAAAGTTTCAGGATCTCGCATTAGCCACATAGTGAATGCATCAATATACGCGTGATCAATTTCAACATTAGGATGTTCGTTTTCAGCTATTTCATTAAATATCTGACGGAATAATTGGCAGCCTCGAGTAACATTTGATTTATCGACACAAGTAACTTTTTGTGCTTTACCAAGTTTTTTCTGTCGATGTTCCGCTAAATCAAAAGCAAATTTAATGACGCGTTCACTTCCTTTTCTAGAGATAGGTCGCGCGTCCCAGGCAACTTCTCCATCAAGGCCAGGGAATTTTTCGATTACCATTGGTTCATCTTTTTCTCCAATCGCTCTTTGGGACATACGCCTTAGCAACGAATGGTATAGCCCTTCTGTATTTTCACGAATCATTACCATATCAACTAAATCAGGATTCCAAATATCCTTGTGTACGCCATGAACTTTATGTTTTATTCCTTGGAATAGTTTTACCGGACGTACATTCGCATAAAGGTTCAATCCAGAACGGAGCCCTAGAATTACTTGGCCGCCTGCAAGATCACCATTTGGAAGTCGTGCTCCCGGCCAACCTATTGCTCCAAGAAGAATTGCATCTGAATTATCTCTGCAATGTTCAAATGACCCCTCTGGCCATTCTTTTCCTGTTTCGAGATAATATTCTCCTCCGCAGGGAATTTCGGTGATTTCGAAGGAAATTGGGCTATTTTTCTCAAATACTGAAAGAACTCGCATGGCCTCTGCCATCACTTCTTTGCCTGTTCCATCACCTGGAAGCACGGTCACTCGGTACTCGGCCATGAGTCGGGCAAATGCTTTTACTTCATCAATCCAACTATTGGACAATTGACAATTATCGACACGATACTTGATAGACGTTCACCATAAACCAACTCACCATGGACGGTACTTCGGATGACGGAGAGGGGAGTCCACGCATAGATGTTAGAGCGCTTCCTGAGTCTGTAGCTAGGCTCTGGGAAACTATGCTGAGACTTGACCCCTCATGGGATATTTCAACATGGTTGGATGAAAGAGCTAGTGAAGAGTTGCAGATGGTTGAGGGGCAACTTGGAAGAGAGAAATTGCGTTTAGAACAGCGACTACATCGACTAGAAACATTAGCAAAACGTCTCAAAAGACAGAGAGAGATTGCAGAGGGTGTTGTTTGGACCGACCCTCATCAAAAGAACCTCTTCGATATTTATGAACCTGAGGAAAAGAATAAAACTTCTTCAAATTTAGAAGAGGAGGAGGATTTTCCTGCTGTTGATTATACAAATTTAGAAATCGGCGATGATCCGCTTTTAGCAATAGTTGCTGAACATATAATGCATATCCTGGAATCATTAGCAGTAAAGGGAGAAGTTTCTATGCATTTTAATCTATTATTACAAGAATTAGGAGCAATTGGAATTAGAGAAGAAGAAGTTGATGAAGCAATAACTTGGTTATTACAAAGAGAGATGATAATAGAGTTGGAACAAGATTACTTTTCTTTAGACATATAAAACCGTGGGGAAAGAGAACCGATTTTAGCCGACTCATTCATAGAGGGGACCCTTGTCGCCTCCCCTGTATTTCTATGGTTAGTGATGCATCCGGTTGGTACGCTAGGCTTGACAGAGAGTGTTCCGATAGGATTGAACAACTTGAAACATGGCTAGATTCATGGGAGGAAGCAACTCGTCATGGAATTCCTATTGCCGCTACATTACCAAATCATTGGCCGACTTTACCAGCGGGATTACTTTCTGACCCAGGAGCAGTTCTAGATCATCTCCTAGCGCGAAATGAAGCTGAGAGTGACGGTCGCTCTCCAAGGGGTGCATATGCTACTCCAGCAAAATTTGCAGAAGCTATTCTTTCTGATGAATTAAAAAATACCCGTGAAGAAGTTTCTAAAGAACCTTCAGCAACTCTATCATTATCTGCTTTACCTCCTGGATTTAGGGCTTATGCACAAAAGTTCAATCAAGATGTTACTGAAGATCAAAATGAAAAATCGGAAGAAGACTCAGATGACTTACAAACACGTACAGGAATATCAATACCTTTCGCTGATCCTTCTGTAGGCGCTGGTGTTTTTGCAGCTAGATTAATTAGAATTCATTCTGAGAGAAGTGAAAAATTTACTAATGAGGAAAGAAAGAAGGATACGTTGGTTTTGCTTAATGGTTTACAAATGTTGGATAATTCTGAAATTGCAATCAAATGTGCTCGTAGAAGAATTCTGATTGCATTATCTCGCTGCGATCTAGTGGACTTAGACGGTAAGGGAGATGCTGGGAAAATTGGAAGAAAGGCAGCAGAGAAAATTCTAACTCAAACAGTTAGATGTGGTGATGCTTTAAGAGGCGAATGGCCATGGGAAGAAAAACCCGGATTACTTGTTTGTAGACCACCTTGGCTGAGAATCAAAGACCGATTTAGAGGTCATCCAGATGGTAGTGGTTTGAGAAAAGAGCTATCTCGGCAATTAAGAAATACTACAAATAAAGATGGCACTAGGAGATTCTCGACTCTAAGAGGAAATGTTAATCTATATCGATTATTCTTAGAAAGGGGGATTCAACTTGTTAGAAAAGATGGCCGTGTGAGGATGATTGTTCCCGATTCCCTGTTGCGCGAAAAGAGCAGTATCCCTCTCAGGAAATTAATGGTTGAGAGCAACAGCTGGTCTTCTTCTTGGTCATTCCCTGAAAATCAAAGAATCTTCCCTGGCGTATCTCAAGGAGTATTGGTTATAGGAATTAGTAAGGGTGGCGAAACACAAAAGATGACTAGTTTCGGGCCTCTCCAAACTAACGAAGTAACTCCACAAAATGGGCTTGCTAACAACATCCCTACCTTCGACATGGAACGTGAATCATGGAAAAGTTGGACTGATGGAAATTGGTCAGTACCTCGCATGCCTCGTGACACTTACGATAGAAGGAGAGTAGTTAGGGCAATCACTGAATTAGCCGAACAGCCGCGATTATCTGAAGAAAATAATTGGCTAAATCCTACTGGGAAACCAATAAGAGTGAGAGTGGGGGAAATTGATCAAACTAATTGGTCTGAGGATATAATAAATTGGAAATCAGGTTCGAGAGGGACGCCTTTCATTAGAGGGACTCATTTCTCAACAAATGGTGAAGATATTACTATAGTACACCCAGCATATGTTAGTGGAATTAAAGATGATTCTGTTCAAAGAACTCAGGCTAAATGGGTAGGACCGATACGCCCCAAGGGACAGCCAAGACTTGCATGTCAAGCAATTGTTAATGCTCAACTAGAGAGAAGATTGAGGTGGGCAGTGGTTCCTTCTGATTGTGTGCTAGGTAATTCTGTTAATTTCCTAGAATTACCTGCTGAAGTCCTAGAACGAATGTCAGAAGAACACGGGTCTGTCGATAAAGGATTAAATTGGTTAGCAGTACATCTAAATTCAGAAACTCTAGATCTTTGGTCGCGTGCATGGGCGGCTAATAATAACGTAAATAATTATGAAATAGAAAATCTACCTTTCCCTAAACCGAACAAAATACGCTCAATGGCAGTGTAATAACATAATCCGGAAAGGTCGTTTTCGGTTTCCGGTAATTATTTTCCATTCTCCGGTTTTTTTGACTGTAAATGCCCAAACCCATTAATACATACGCTCGACCTCGGTGAAACCGTATTGCGTCCGAAAGCATACAAATGAAGGTAAAATTATGGGAATATATCCGAAAATTGGTATCACTGGACTCCCCAGATCGGGTAAGTCTGCTGTTTTACAGAAAGTAATACAAATGGTACAAGAGGAAAGAAAGAACAATTCCAGAAAAATGTATAAAGATATTATCGGAGGTGTTCAAACAGAAGCTATCGTAGAAAACGGTGAGCGCGTGGGATATGCCTGTGTGAATGTTAGGACGGGTGAAAAAGGGGTAATTGCACACCGCAACATAGACTCCAGAAACAGGATTTTAGGATACGGAATAGACCCAACCGAACTAGATAGAGTCGCTGTTCCTGCAATACTTGATGCTCTGGATGAATGTGAAGTATTAGTTATTGACGAGGTAGGTAAATTTTCTGTAGAAAGTGAAGCCTTTGTTGCTGCTGTTCGTGCGGCTTTAGAACATGATAAACCTACTTTGATGACCTTGCATAAAAAGAGTCGTCATCCACTTTTACAAGATATACGAAGAAGAGACGATGGTAGAGTCCTCGAAGTTACTCCAGTTAATCGTGCCTTATTGCCATATAAAATTCATAAATTGTTGGAGTGAAAAATTTCAATGAACCAGACAATATATTTTTTCGAATGGTGATTTATTTGGATTCGCCTGCAAACCGAATTCAAAGAGTTCTGATTGGAGTTACATCCGCTTTTATTTTAATGACGGCTTTGGCTATCTCTGAAGGACTGATTCAAATTCTTGATTGTGGAAAAAATATTTGCATAGATAGGAATGATTATGCTTTAGTATTCCCTATTATTTCTTTAATTAGTCTTCTTTTACTCTCAATAATGCATTTCTCTAGAAACAAGGAACATGAAGATGCGTTATTGGACAAATGGATTAGTAGGGAAAAAGAAGACGATATGAGATCTCGATTGAAACAAGAACAGTTAGAAGCCAGTGGAGATAGTATGGGCTCGGGTTGGTCGAAAATGGAAAAAGAACATCTAGAAATTAGTCTAGAAGAAGAAGAATAGCGAAGCGAAAACTTGACTCTTCGATTCTCATCGTAGGGGTTGGAGATTACCATGAGCGAAGTGCCCGAGGGACTAATTTATACAAAAGAACACGAATGGATTCGGCTAGAAGGGAATCAAATAACAGTTGGAATAACTGATTACGCGCAAAACGCATTGACTGATGTCGTCTGGGTTGAACTACCAGAAGTTGGAATAACTGTAAGCTCAATGGAGTCATTTGCAAGTGTAGAATCTGTAAAATCCGTTAGTGAAATATACGCGCCTATTTCTGGAGAAGTTATTGAGGTAAATGAAGACTTAGAAGACGCTCCTGAGACGGTTAATACCGACCCATATGGAGATGGCTGGATTTGTAAAATGACTGTTGGGGACATGGGAGAGTTGGACGCTTTGCTCGATGCTGCTTCATACAGGTCTCTAGTCGAGGAATAAGTAATGACTTCTTCAGAAAAGATCTCTATTTATGTTGATGGATCTTGTGAAGAAAATAAAAATGTCACTTTTCAAACACCTGCTGGTTGGGGTTTTTGTGTAGTTATCGGAGACACTGGGCTAGGGAAAGGACAAGGCGAAATAACAATCGAAAAAAGTGGTAAAGTTATTACCGAAATTAACTCAAAAGAGTTTATTGGAGCTGAGGTTGGTTCGAATAATACTGCTGAATTATGCGCACTAGCGCATGCATTAAAGTGGCTAATAATAGAAGGTAGCGATACAAATGCAGTTATCAGAGGTGATTCACAATATGCGCTTAATATTGGCTCTGGAATTTGGAAAGCAAAGGCAAATAAAGAATTGGCATTACATGTTCAGAAACTCTGGATAGAAGTTTCGTCTTTCCGTAATTTGACTCATGAGCATGTTAGAGCGCATAGAGGTCATCGTTGGAATGAAAGAGCCGACCATTTAGCGTTCCGTGCAATGCAGGGAAGAGAGCCATTGCCAGTACAATTTTGGAAACCGGGGCAAAGATGATTAATTATCGGATAAAACACTAATACTCAACAGCACGTATAGTGACTGAATCATCATTAAGAATCCAATCAATGAAAGAATTAAAGAGGTTGGTTCGGGAAAAAATAGTCGGTCGATTCCGAGGAAATATGCTAATAATATGATTGTAAATGATACAAATAATTCTTTTTTGGCGGCGGATTTGGGATTCTTCCAAAGGTCCAACCAAGGCACTAAACCACGTCTTCTGAAGGTAAATTTGTACCAAGAGACATAAATCAGAGTTAATCCAACTAGACCAGAAACTCCTAGTGTAAATGAGTAAGATTCCCAAGGGCCTTGGAATGAAATTTTAAGGAATATCGTATTGAGAATTAGTATGGTTCCAAGAGAAAAATATGTGCGCCAATCTGGCCCCTCCCCCTCACTCACGACTAGACCTAAGATAAGTTAGATTTGAAGGCGCCGACAAAAGATAGTTTCTTCAATTATGATATGTACACAGATATATGCAACACCGATTAGTGTGGTTGAATTCAATGGATGAAGACCATCTTGATTTAAGATTTAGAGTATTGAGAGTTGGTATGCCAAGAGGAAGTGAACATTATCCAGATGTCGATAACGACATTCGTACTAAGTTTCTTTGTGCATATGTAGGTGAAAAAATGGTAGGATGTTCTACATTACAAGTTGATTCAAGAAAAGGATGTAAATATAGAATAAGAGGAATGGCTGTTGATGCTGCTTTCAGAAATCTAGGAATTGGATCTGATATTGTTAAAGGTTTACAAGATGAAGCAAAAAAAGAAGATACTGGGATTTGGTGTAACGCTAGAATTCGCGCTGTACCAATGTATTCAAGATGTGGTTTTGAAATAGTTTCTGATATTTTTGAAATAGAAAATATTGGACCACATTATGACATGCAATGGAATGCTGAATAAGAGCTACGCTGGAAATAAAAATTTGGAGCACAGGCCGGGATTTGCACCCAGGTCCGCGGATTTGCAGTCCGCTGCATAGCTACTCTGCCACCCATGCTGTGGCCTTGCGTAACAGACCTTATGTTTGAAGATTCTTCGTTAAAGACTACCATTTAGGACGAGCGTCTTCACAGCATATCTTGATGGGGGGAATGCGCACCCTAGGCTCGTGCCCGATGTTTCGTCCCGCTACGATGGCCTAGGTGTTGGCTTTGCACCATACTTACAACCGCCTGGCCCAGAGGTAATTCGGTGGACTGTTGGTGAACCTGGTTTTGATACTCCGAGAAAAATAATTGACTCTGCAATAAAGGGTCTTGATGCAGGGAATACGAAATATACCAGAGGTGCTGGTTCTATGGATTTATGCCAAGCCGTCGCGGATTATTTATTGGATAAACATCAGATTGAAACGACAGCGGAAAATGTTGTGATTACTCCTGGAGCTAAGCAAGCACTACTGTATTCTTTCATGATTACTACAATGCCTGGCGAAGAGGTGATTTTGTTGGCGCCCTCGTGGGCTTCTTACGAACCTATGTTGGAACTTATTGGAGCGGTCCCCGTACATGTTCCGGTGAGAAAAGATAATTTTCATCCAGATTTAGATGCTATAAAATCAGCTATTACCAATAAAACGAAAATGATTTTACTTAATTCTCCGAATAATCCTACTGGAGCTGTATTTACACCCGATGAGATTACAGAGATTGTAAAAATCGCTGTAGAACATGATTTATGGATTGTTTCCGATGAAATATATGCCCGCCTAAATTGGACGGATTATCCTCATGTATCTCCTGCGATCTGTCCCGGAGGAAAAGAAAGAACATTGATTGTTAACGGATGGTCGAAATCATGGGCTATGACGGGGATGCGTTTAGGTTTCCTTACAGGTCCTGAAAATGCAATGAGGGCTGCTATTAAATCTCAAGCTAATTCAGCATCTCATGTTCCAACTTTTATGATGGAGGCCGCTAAAGTAGCACTTTCTTGTGATGACGATGTTGAAAGGTTCAACTCAGAATATTTGAACAGAAGAGAACTTATGAGAAATGGCTTATCTGAAATCCCTGGATTAAGGATCGGTAAATTAGAGGGGGCATTCTATGCATTTGTAGATATTACTGGCACCGGTATGACGGATATTGAATTCGCCGATGGGGCTTTGAAAGCTGGGGTTCAGTTAATTCCTGCTTCATTAATTACTGGTGGAGAAGGATTTGTTAGAGTTTCGTATGCTGCTGATGAAGAAGTAATTATAGAAGGTTTGAGAAGATTGAGAAAATGGTTACTTTAGAAAGGAGGGAAGTCAAAATGTCTCATGGAAAACAAATTTGTGTTGACTACGTCAAATGTGACTTTAATGAAGTTCGAAATGGGCAATGGATGTTAGAATTAATGCGCTATGCTGTTAAAAATGCCAAGGTTAGAGAAGTCCATTCACACGTTGAAGAGTTTGATGGTTCAGAAAGCCCTCCTGGTTTTGCAGCAGTAGTTTTACTAGACGAAAGTCATGTAAGTGCCCACTGCTACTATGAAAATGGCTTATTGGCAATTGATGCTTTTACTTGCGGAACGGGTGACCCTAGTGCAATTATAGACTTGATTCATGAGAAGCTTGTTTCTGAAATGAAAAATATTGAAGAAGTGAGTAGGAATGAAATTAAAAGGTTTAAACAATGAGGGTTTATGATGGAAATTAAAGATTTCATCGGGCATCATTACAAACATTTCAATGCAGGTGTACTTGCAACATGTTGTGAATCTTTACGGAATTTTTTAGAAAATGATGGAAGAATGATAATTACTTTGGCTGGGGCTATGTCGACTGCTGAAATTGGCAGGTCGTTGGCCCCAGCTATTAGATCTCAGAAAATTCATGCGATATGCTGCACAGGAGCAAATCTTGAAGAAGATCTATTTAATTTGGTCGCTAAATCTTCTTATGAAAAAATAAAAGATTGGAGGAGTTGGACCGCTGAAGAAGATAAAGAGTTACAAAAAAGAGGTTTTAATCGAGTTACTGATGTTGCAATACCAGAACAGGAGGCAATCAGACATATAGAAAAACCATTGATTAAACTCTGGAAAGATGCGGATGCTGCAGGAGATAGAAGGTTTCCTCACGAATACCTATATGATTTATTATTACATGGTAATTTAGAATACGATGCAGATCCGAAGAATTCTTGGCTTCTAGCCGCAGCGGATGCAAATCTACCTATTTTTGTACCGGGATGGGAGGATTCAACATTAGGCAATATTCTGACAGCGAGAGTAATTGATTGTACTATATCATCACCAGACATTGTATTAGGAGGTTTACATGCTATGCAAGCACTATCTGATTGGTATCGAGAAGATAATTCGCCTACGGGATTATTACAAGTCGGAGGAGGGATTGCTGGAGACTTCGCAATTTGTGTTGTTCCAATGCTACGACAAGATGTTGGAATAGATGTAGACTTATGGTCTTGGTTCGCTCAAATATCGGAATCTAGTTCATCTTATGGTGGTTACTCGGGAGCCCCTCCAAATGAAAAAATTAGTTGGGAAAAATTAGATGTTGATACACCTAAATTTGTAATAGAATCCGATGCAACCATTGTCTTGCCTTTGATTCTTGCATCTTTAGAATAAACGACTGTATTGAGAGCAAGTCTCACTAATCCTCAGCAATTGGTTATACTTAGCTGTTCGATCACTTCTTGCCGGAGCCCCTGTCTTAATTTGCCCTGAATTAGTACCGACAGATATATCCGCAATTATATCATCTGAAGTTTCCCCTGATCTGTGGGAAATAATAATTCCGAAATTAGCCTTACGGGCCATTTCAATAACCTTCAGTGTCTCAGTAACTGTTCCAATTTGATTCAATTTAATGAGTATAGAATTAGATGCACTATTATCAATTCCTCTTTGTAAACGTGATGGATTGGTGACATACAGGTCATCTCCAACTATTTGCACCCTATGACCTTCTCTCTTTGTAAATTCAATCCACGATTCCCAGTCATCTTCTCCGAAGGGGTCTTCTAAAGAAACAATTGGGTAATTATCTAACCAAGAAGAATATAATTTACCTAACTCTTCTCCATCTATTGCCCTATTATCAATATGATAATTATGGCCATCATAGAATTCTTGTGCTGCTACATCTAATGCTATTGAAACTTGACTGCCCGGGGAATAACCCGCCTTTTCGATAGCCCCTACAAGATATCTGAGGCCTTCCTCATTCCGTGGCAAATTAGGAGCAAATCCTCCCTCGTCACCTACACCACCAAGCAATCCTTCTTCCTTCAGTACTGCCTTTAATGAATGGTATATCTCAGTACCTGCACGGAGAGATTCTGAAAAATTATCAAATCCATGAGGCACCACCATAAATTCTTGTACATCTACATTTGAAGCTGCGTGGGCTCCTCCGTTGAGAATATTCATTAACGGAACTGGTAAACTATTTTTTTCATTTTTTGAAATATATGACCAAAGGGGAGATTTTGTTTGTGCCGCAGCGGCTCGAATTACTGCCATAGAAACTCCCAATATCGCATTCGCGCCTAAATTTGCTTTATTCGCAGTCCCATCTAACGTTAACATAGATGTGTCAATTACTTCTTGATTCGAAACCTCTTGTCCAACCAGCAAATCTTTGATCTTTGTATTAACATTAACAACTGCTTGATTTACTCCATTGCCCATCCAACTATCTAGATTGTCTCGTAATTCAACCGCCTCGTGACTTCCTGTACTTGCGCCCGAAGGAACTGCTGCACGACCAGATAAAGCACCATCAACATAACAATCAACTTCGACCGTTGGATTGCCTCTTGAGTCGATTATAGTGCGGGCTTTAAGATCCGTAATTATGCCGCTCATTGATACGTCCAACAGCACTAATGCTCTGAATGTTGCGATTGCTGGACTATGAATTCAACCAACTTAACCAACGGGAAACTTTGTTCTGAATTTCTGGAATTTCCATTTCTGAACGACATATTTCCTCCCAACAAAGTTGTTCTTCGGATGGTGAAATTGAAAACAATTCGGCTTTGAAGATAACGCCATCTATATCAATTGGCATATTTCTCTTATCGTCAATAAAACAATGCAAGAGATGTTTAGGGTAATGGTGCATTCGTCCCGAATTAGGGCAACATAATAATACGCTCTTTTCTAAAAAAAGTAACGAAGCCCCAGTGGCTTCGTCAATATCGTGACTTATCAATTTGCAATTTACAAGTAGGGCTGCGACATCTACATTATACCATTGAGATTTGGAGATTGACAAATTAAGATTTGAAACATCATCTAGATACTCTTGAACTCGGAGATGGCCTATCGCCTCATCACCGGTCATGTACACTCAAATGTCGGCGTCCCATTTCAATGCAACTTAGCATAATAGTCAAAACTTGGTTGCGATTACTTACCTGAATACGGAAAAAATGGGGTGATGCAACACGTTCAAAATACGAAAAGAATCAAAAAGGGTTCTGTTTGCGGAATGAACATGGTAGATGTAGATTCCTTGGATAGAGCAATTCTAGCATTCCTTAGAGATTCCGCTAGAGCACCTTTTGTAGATATTGCAAAGAACGTTAATGTTACTGAACGAACAGTAAGAACTAGAATGAAAAAAATGGAGGATAGCGGAGTTATTCGAGGATACACAATCAGAGAAGCGGGCATTGGATTAACTGCTTTAATACGCCTCAAAGTTGGATCTGGTGTCGAAATAGGAAGTTTGGCAGGAGAATATTCGGGATGGGCCGGAGTTGAATGTATATACGAAATTAGTGGAGATGCAGATTTAGTTGCTATTGTCCATGTAGATGACACGGTGTCGCTGAGAAATTTACTAGACCGTATGTGGCTAGCAGCACCAGGAGAAATCACATCTACGCAAACAGAATTAGTATTGGAACAATATTAATTATTTTGTCATTTGGTAGCAGAAATACTTTAATTTTTGATTTTTAAATGACTCATAGACAGGTGTTCCTTCTATTCCTGCGAATGTTTCAAAGCTGCGGCGAATCGTTTTCGGAACTAACTCTTCTATTCGCTCTTTCTTTGCGTCATTAATTGAGTCGAGAGCATCTAGAACTTCTTTTGTTACTTCTCTTTTGGAAACTATTTTGAAGCCGCTATCTAAAAACAATTGATTTGTTAGTTCCATAGTCTTATCATCACGGAAATCCGTCCAACAAAAATTTCCTCCGGACCTTAATACTCGGAATGCCTCATGTATGAATTTTGACATGTTTCCGTAGCAATGGGAAGATTCGACATTATAGATAATATCAAAACTAGAATCCGGAAATGGTAACTCTTCGGCATTACCTTCAATGAAATTCAGATTTTCCTGTTTATTATACCACTTATTGCACAGTAAAACTGCCTCAGCAGAAAAGTCAACTCCGATTAAAGATGAGGGGTTCATTGATCGGGCAATCCAACTAGCGCCTCCTCCTCTGCCGGAACCAACTTCAAGAACTTCTTTATTGTGTAATATAATATTTCTAATATTCATCTCATATAGTTGTATAAAAAGACGATATGGTTCGTCAAAAGATTCTAAAGAAGGGGGGTTTGAATCAATATATCCATAATTCATAAATCTGAAATCTTTCTTATCATGAGACTTTGATAATTTCTGATACCACCATTTCCACAATTTGTTTTGTATAGGCGAGGGCGATATCTTCAACAAAGTTGCAAAAATTTTAGCGGGAAGACCCATCCTCATTTTTACACCTAAATTTTCCATTTGACGGAGCAACCAATACTCTCGGTCCTATCTTGTATAATAGATTCCCCAGCGACAAGTAAGTCGATTGCATCGGAAAGTTCGGATGTAGTTGCATGCGAGGGATCTCTTGGTGAATCATCAAGACGACCTCTATAAACTACAATTCCTGATGAATTTATTAGATAAAACTCAGGGGTGCGTTCAGCACCATAAATTGTAGCAATTGATTGGTCTGCATCGTGTAAATAAGCATAAGACATGCCTTTAGAAGCTCTTTTCACCATATTAGCCCAAGAATCTGATTCGTATTTGATTGGATCATTAGAATTAATTCCTATGAAGCCAATTTTATTATCCCTAGCCTTCTCAGCCATCTTTTCTATCCTAGATTCTGAACCAACAACATAAGGACAGTGGTTACAAGTGAATAAGACAATTGCCCCATTACCGCCCATTGCTTCTGATAGAGATAAACTTTCTACACCTAACTTCTGATTGGCGTTGGGCAATTCAAACGAGGGTGCCTTTTGATTTGGTTCAATCCCACTGGAAGCATACATATCTGAGGCTAAGGCAAGTCAGTGTTCAATCCTTTGGAGGTACCCTCACCTTGATGGTTTTTTGACGGTCCGAAGATTCCTGTAATCTTCTTCGAGCTAATCTGTGTTCTGGATCAATATCAAGTACTTTTCTCCATGCTGTAACTGCGGCATTGGCATCCTCGCCTTCATGTAAGATTGCGGCGATTCTCAAACGTGCGTCTATATGTTTAGTATCGTGCTTAGCTGCCGCCTCAAAGTCTGATTTGGCCTCTTCGACTCTTCCGAAGTCAAGATAGAGTAAACCTCTTTGATACCAGGCATCCGAATGCTTAGGGTCGTATCTTATCGCATCATTTAGTGGCTTCTCTGCTTGCTCTGCTTTATCCATAGCTATCATACAAGTACCTAAATGAACTAATCCCATAATATGTTCTGGTTGGTTGGAGAGGAGTGTTCTTAGTTCAATTTCAGCCGCCCCCCAATCACCAAGATTCATGAGGATCTCAGAACGTCTTTGACGGGCTAAATTTAATTCAGGAACATTTTCTACAAGATAGTCTGCATCATCAAGTGCTGTTGGTAAATCATTCGCTAATAGTGCTGCTGAGCACCTATTTAATCTTGCACGGATATGATTCTCTTGGATCAAAAGAACCTTTGAGAAAAAGGTTTGAGCTTCAATAAATCGCCCTTGCCTAGCAGCAATTATTCCTCTTATGAAAGGTATCGAAGAATGATTTTGAAGATTTGTCGACGCTTCCGAAACTAGAGCATTTGCCTGATCTAATTTACCTGTTTCTAAACACAAATGGGCCTCTTCTAGAGATATTGAAGGGTGTTCCGGTATTAATCTTCTAGCCCTTACTAAAGCAACTTCTGCCTCTTTCAAAGAACCTTGATATCTCAAAGCACGAGAACGCCCTAACCATGCAAGACCCGATTCTCTGTCTTTTTCTATCGCTGAATCAAAAGAAATTGTTGCATCTAGTAGAATAATATGATCATGATCTCCAGTTCTGTCTCTATACTCGTCCGCAGCTAATAGGTGTAGTCTTCCTTCCATAATATGCAACGAGGCACTTTCCCAAGCCTCTACTGGGGCTTCATGAAGTACTTTTGTTGCCCAATCGATTGCTCCGGCACGGAATAAAACTAAACTCAAACGGCCTCGTGCCTCTGCATCGGAAGGAGTTTTTTCTAGCCATTCTTCTAATACCGCTCTAGCAGAATCTAATTTACCATCATTTTCAAGTATTTCGCTTTCTAGTAGAACTGTGTATTCGCCTAGAGCAGCCGCTCGACGAACTGCTTGTAGAGCCTCCTTTGTCCTCTCATCGCCTGCAGCAAGTAATTTTGCTTTCAATAACCATGCTTCAGAACTTGTTGGATCCAAATACAAGGCTTTCTCAATTGATTCGAGTGCCGTACCTATTTCTCCCAACTGGAATAATTTTGCAGATTTAGTAACCCAGCCCTCGGGTGTCAAAGGTTCCTTCAAATGAGGATTTATGGCGCTTTGTACGTCACTTGCACGTCCTGAGATATTATTCAGACTCATTTGGTCTGTGGAAATTTCAAAATCCTCTCCCAATGCTTCCAATCTTCTTGTGTTACGATTCAATCTTATATCCTCACTTCCGAATAATAAAATCGCCTGTTCCTTCAATACTTCAATATCATCGGGGTCTATAGCTAAAAGTCGTTCTAAAGTTCGATCTAGTGTGTCCAAATCTCCTTCGTCTCTCTGAATTGATGCTAATGAATATAGTACAGAGGGTCCTTCGGGAGAAAGTGTATGGGCCCTGCGATAGAAATCTGCCGCTCTAGATGATTTTCCTGCTTCATGAAACAATTCACCGAGACATCTCTGTTCTTCTCCATTTAATTCTAAATCTTCTGATTTCATCTCTGCTTCTGTAAGAATCGCATCTAATCGAAGTACAAGTGGTATAATGCCTGGGAGAATATTCTCTCGACCTTTATCTTCTGAATCACTTTGATAATTAGAAAGAATTGAACGAGCCGCATGAGTAGCAATAGCGCATGATTCGCTAGAGCTGATAGTTACATCTTGTTCGAATAATAATGACTCGGCAGATTCTAATGATTTGTGAACGGCAAGTAACTCATGAACTTCAGGGGTTTCACCAAGTATTGTATCGACGCCCCTAGAAAGTAAATCCAGGCGATTCGATGTGTTCGCCAAATTACCTTGTAAGTTACCTAGGCGAATCTGCATTTGTTCCCTTTGCCTAAGTACCGATTGATGCCTTAGCCATAAGGTCGCTAGTGCAATACCAAATAGTCCGTACAACGCAAGAATTGTTAGCGTCGACTGTTCCATCCGTATGTAGCGGGAATGAGAGACTTTTGATGGCTTCTACTGTTAACGTGGCTTACGCTACGGTTTACTATGAGAAAAAAAAATGCCAAAGGCGATCTAAATTCTACAATATCTTCAAAGATTAGAGGCAGAATAAGCCTGTACACCTGATTTTCTAGTTACCTTTCCAACAGATGTGCCCATTACATTTTCAATTCCTGCACCTGATGCTAAATCGAAAATTCTATCATTAACTTTACCAGAGAACACTAAACCTATTGCGCCCTCAGATTCAGATAGTTCTTCTTCAAGTTTTGCTGCACCAATTGGTTCACTTCCTGAACCATCAGCGTTAACAATTATTGCTTGATTACGCTTTAATCCATCTAACATCCCCGCCCATTCTTTGACTTCGTCGGGAGCTTCTAATGATTCAGTGCCTCTTCCAACGGCTGCATCATCTTCTTTGGCCAATTCTGCTTGAAGGCGGGCTACTATTTTGTTAGCTGCTTCTTTCTGGCTCAGACATTTCGTGATTACTTTACCTTCGAGATGTTCAACTTCTCTACTCTGAGGGGCAAGGGCTACATGAGTCAATGACTTTCCTAATTTACCACTAAGTTCCATCAGTAAAAGACGGCCTCCTCGGTCTCCGTCTACGAATGCTATTACTGTGGTTTTTGACTTTGCTAGTTTTACTAACTCATCTTGAATTCCTGAACCCATTGTTGCTATTGCATTTTTGATTCCAAATTTCAGTAAGTTTCTAACGTCATTTCTTCCTTCTACGATAATTATTGCATCACTATCTGCAACACTTGGCCCAGCAGTCATGCCAGAAATGTCTTTCTCCGTATCTAATGTCAAGACTGCTCTAACCTCATCTAAGATGTTCTTAGAATCGTCTTGGCCTGAATTAACCATGTTCAAAAGTAGAGTTTTAGCGCGATCAATGACATTATCTCTCTTAGCTGAGCGAATATTTTCGATTCCTTTAACCTTGATTACTGCTTTACAAGGGCCTATGCGATCAATTGTTTCTAGTGCTGCACCGATAACTGCGGTACTCACTTGATCAATTGAAGATGATAGAGATATTTCCCCTTGTACTTTTCCTTTATTCTGATTTAGCATGACATCGACATGCCCTATACGGCCTGTGCGTTGTAGTTTTCTTAGTTGTAACTGGTCACCAAGAAGACCTTCGGTTTGACCAAAAATGGCCCCTACGACGTCTTTTCTGGCGACTGTGCCGTCACAACGTATTGTTGCGTGTATGATATATTTTCCTTCTGTTGTTGACATATTAATTCCTTTCCGGTTTTCGGCCCAACTAGAGGGCTTCACTCCCTATTGCCTTGTTGGCGTTTGGGTTGGATGGGCGCAAAACGCCCGCGAGTGTGGCTGATTACCAAGCCTAACGGGTAGTTAGGACCTTCATGAAGCCTCCTATTGATTCAATATCTACTTTAGGGGTTTTATTACCTTGATTCTGACTCTTACATAATAAGGGATAGAGATTAAGTCATAGTGCTATCAACGGAGTACATGGTTGAGCCTTCCTCCGATAGGCGAGCAGTGTTTAGAGGGGTTGTTAGTTTGGCCCTTCATGATGGAAACTTGAGTTTCGGAGAGAAGAGGTTGATTACAAAATTGGCCATGGCTTTGAGATTAGATGATGATGAACCAAAAATGATCTATGATGCGATTCTAGAAGAAGAAAAATTAGAAGATGGTCATCCTTTGACAATTAGTGAAAAATTTACAGCATATGAACAAGTCCTAGAAACTTTCTTGATTAATACCAATAAAACGGACGATGAGCTTAGAATGATTGCTTATTTGAGACGTGTTTTTGAGATTAGTGATTCTGAACATCGAGCAATCTTGAGTAGTTTAGACAGGCAGCTTGAAGACATTGTACATCGCAATGTTAAACAAAGTATTAGATTCGAATTGAAAGAAATAAATAAAAGGCTATCAGAGATTCTTGAAAGTGTGCGAATTCAAAGATGAGGAAATTTAGATGAAGTCAGGGGATCTTGATGATTTTTTAGCTCAGCAGAAATCAAGAATACACTTGTCCGACAGGAAATTAGCGAATCTAGTGAGAGATGCTTATCCGATTGGAGTTCCTGCTTTAATAATGAAATCTAGCACAGATAGAATGACCGATTCTTCTGGATATTCGTTCATCTTAGGGACTCCTGATGAGATTTTGAGGAATCTAGCGTCTTGGTTAATCACTAATGCAGGTAATACTCACAGAATATTATTGAAATTGATTGGAAGATTATGGAAAAGACATGGTAGAGAAGATATTGCTTTGGCCGCCATATTACTATCTAATCTAGACCATAAAGGGATGGGGACAGATCCTTGGTCAATACTCCAGCAATCAATCAATCCAATGGAATCAGTAGATTCTCTGCTATTGAATATTGAAGAATTATTTCGGGCGAAACGTCAGCCACCTAATGATGAACAAATATTTGATTGGATTAACGGGCGTAAAATTGAGCAACATATGTCTTTGATTGTTATTTATTCAGGATTATTGCATGGACACAAGTTTTCTTCTGAATTAATTGAGAAGATAATGCAAATAAATATACCAGTAGGAGATTCTATTTTAACTCGAATAAAGAGTAAAATCTCTTCTTTAGAAGCGTAGTACTGATTGCTGATGGTTGTCTCGGGGTGCTATGGTGGAGCGTCTACTACCTTCTGACGACCCCATTGCTGAAGATGTTCTTGAGTGGACCATTAAACGAGATTCTAAAGATATTAAACAACTAATGAGATGGATGGAGACAACTGAAATAAGAAGAGATAGGCAGGTTCTACTAAACCGAGCCATGGATTTAATGGATGAAATTCAGTACGCACTCAATCGATTAAGTGAATTAAGGTGAAAGTATGCGATCTTTGCTTCTAGCAGGAGGTAGATCATCACGTATGGGGCAAGACAAGGCTCTAATCGAAATAAATGGTTTACCGATGATTACAAGAGTTGTTAATGCATTAGTCGAAGCTGGTAAAGAACCTATCAGAATATCAGTTGCAAGTCCTGAAAAAATGGAAGCTTACGCTGCAGTGATTGATTCAAATTATAATATTGAATGGGTGCTCGATTCAGTACAGTATGCGGGACCGGTTGATTCAATTATAGAAAATTTAAATGATCCTTTTGCAATAAAAGAAGATCATGTACAATTAGCTACAATAGACGTTCCTTGGATAAATGCGGATGTATTTACTAGCTTAGAAAAATCTATGTCGAAAAATGACATGGCAATTATTCCAACTGATGGTCAAATTTTGCACCCTTTAATCGCTTTAGTAAGACCCAACATATTGAAACTGCAATTTAAAAAATGGAATGATGAATCCTTGAGAGAGGTTTTTTTGAAAAATCCGCACACACTTCTAATGATTGACCGCGCCCTGATTAAGAACATAAACTCTCGAAAAGATCTGTGATGCAGGGGATAAGTATAAGTGAGAGGAGGGCCGAAATCAGAATAAGGCCACTGAGCCAGGATAAGTGATTATATGGGAATAGTAGAAATGATGAAATTTGACGATAGCGTGAATTTGACAAGAGGTCCTTGGTGGCTGTGGGGAATTGGAATTGGAATAGTTAATATGGTAGTTACTTTAATTTTAGAGATTATGAAATTAGCTATGGATATGGATGCAGTTATGGATATAGTTGGACTGGTCTGGTTTGTAGTTTTTGTTTGGATGTCTTTGGGAGTATGGGTAGGAAGATTGAGAAATCGTGGCTATACCGAACCTGTAGAATTTGCACTAAGAATTATACTCGTCCCTTGGGGATTAGTTGAATGTGGATTCCTCGCTGGTGCCAGTGAAGAATAAATACTATCTGTTGAATTAAGATAGTTTCAGAATAACGTAAACCGATACGTTGGAGAATTTTTCCGGCGTATCGGCTTTTTTATTTTACAAATATCGAAAATAACTTCAAATATATTGTACTAAGATGTATAAACTGACAGACAGGTCAAAGAACCATCTGCTTGCATTATCGGGGCCATGTCAACAGACATAAGCCTGAAACCCTCGTTCTGGAGGATGTTTTTTGTCTTTGGAAAACCTGCTGCGACGATTAGCCTATCATTTGAATAGCCAATTGTATTTGAGGCGTAGCTTTCATTATTGGGTATCCAAATAATCTCTTCTGCAAATTTAGAAATCTGACTTTCTTTAAGATGCCCCTCTGCGGCGATTATTGTTCCTTCTCTTGGAGACGAACATATGGTAGTCAAATGTAAAGTAGAATTTGGGACTTCAATAAATTCAACATCATAACCATCTTTATTGACATGAGATGCAAGGAATTCTGCACCTTCTTTGTTGGTCCGTGTTGAACGGCCTATTAGGTATCTATCATCGTAGAATATCACATCGCCGCCATCGAGATTCGCTCCTTTGGGCATTTGAATAATCTCTGCAAAATTTTTCATATGTTCTGACACAGCAATTTGTTCGCCTTCTCTAGAAGGGTGCCCCATATTGGGAATGATTGCTTTGCCATCGATCATTACTGCTGTGTCTTCAACGAAACAACTATCTGGGAAATCTGCTAGTTCAGGCAGTATAGTAACTTCAGTACCGTGTGCTCTCAAAGCAGTGACATATGCTCGGTGAGAGCCCGCTGCTTCTTCATAAATAGGTGTCTTAGTTCCGAAATAGTTAGAAAGTGCGTTACTGTAATTAGAAGAAATTCCTCTAACAACAGCAGATTTCCTGCTCCTATCATATGCACCTGGCACGGCCATCCGTCATACCCTCCGTTCATAATGCTTCGGAATACGGAGATGAGATTTCCGAATTAGGAATTTATAACTCTTAGAAAATATATTTTTGTGATGTTTTATACCTCTTATTCATGGACTTTCATGATTTCGGGCGGTTATGGAGAACTTAGTTGAAGCTGTAGATAGTAACGGGAAACAAATCAGTCCGGTGCTGCCATCCGACAAGAAAAATTACCTGATAGATATTGATGGAACTGTTGGAGAAGATATCCCCAATGAGGAGCCAGAAAGAATGGTGACTGCTGAAGCCTATCCAGATGCTATCGAAACAATAAATCGATGGTTTGACGAAGGCCATCATATTTGTTTCTTTACTGCTAGAACTGAAAATCATCGTATAGTAACAGAAACTTGGTTAAATGAGAAAGGTTTCAATTATCATTCTCTTTTAATGGGTAAGCCACGTGGCGGAAACTATCACTGGATCGATAATCACGTCGTGAGAGCTACTCGCTACACTTCTAAATTTACAGATTTAGTAAAGCGTAACGTAGAGATTGAAGTATTCGATGACGAATAACTTCAATCGTCTCTACGTGGCAATAGGAACGCTGCCCCTAGCATACTGATAGTTGCAAGAAGTCCGCCAAATCCTGGCATATTCGGAGCATTTACTCCAGATTCTGAAACGTAACTGTCGGACCATGAATCATACAAATCGAATTGATAATCAGGGTGCATGCCAGTTAATTCTAGCGTATCTCCAGCGGAAATCATGCCATCCATGTCTACATCCGTGTAAACATAAGTTGAGTTGCCTATTTGGCCGGTTAGAGAATTAAGACTTGCTTCTCCCTCTACTATACATTCTGATCTTTCATCAGAATTGCATGATAAGAAGTTGATTGAGAAATCGCTCAAAGGCGCCTCGAAAGTTTGATTATCAGCTATAGTGAGGAATAAATCCCTGGGCTCTGAAGTTTCATCACCACCATCACCAGGTCCACTGTCTGCAGCAGTCCACATCAATCCAGCATATTCACAATCTTCTTGATTCTCATAATCTTCATTGATAGTATGGCTATCCATGTCATAGCAAACCATTTCTGAGTCATCTTCATCGGAGCCATCGTTGTCGTACTCATCGGATCCATCGGAACAGTCTTCATCACCATCATTGACCCAATCTGCAGGTATCTCTTCACCATCGTCACACATCCACATTTCTGGCTCATTGTCCCACTCATCGGATCCATCGTAACAGTCTTCTTCACCGTCATTGACATAATCTGCTGGTATTTCTTCGCCATCGTTGCACATCCACATTTCTGAACCATCGTTATCATCCTCGTCCATATTGCTTATCCATGAAGATAGTTCATTATAATCAAGTAATCCATCGCTATTAGAATCTGAAAAATTGAAATGTTCTTGACTTTCAGAACGCTCATCTTCGTCTCCCCATCCTCCATCTTCATAAATGATGAATTGGTCAAATTCATCCCAACTTACCATTCCATCATCATTGTAATCCATCATATCGAGCATCATTTCAGGAGATATCTCGTCGCCATGATTATCGTAATCATCGATATCTAAAATAAAGCTTTCAAGTTCATTTATATCTAGTAATCCATTCATGTCATAGTCTGATTCATTGAAAATATCGTGTAACTCTTCGTTATTTTCTGCGTCACCTTCTTCGGCCCACGAGTCCCAGAATTCTTCGAAACTAATGTAATTGTCCATATTTGTATCAAACCATTCTAGAACCTGTTCTGCAGAAGGCGGTCCATTGTCGTCGTCATCGTCATGCTCATCGTCACCTTCATCATAGTTATGGAAATCTGGTAATCCATCCCAATGGACCGGAATTGCAGTCTTCGGTAGTGTTTCATCTACCGTTATTACAACTGCATCGCCCCACATAAGTGTGTAAGACACAATTGAGGTTTCACTCGCATTCGATGTTTCGGCGGAATAAGACATAAGTTCAGAATTGGCGTCTATCATAACAGACAAATTAATTGTCGTTCCTGTTTCATTGGTGGTCGATAGATCCATGGTTTGGGAATTTGATGATGAATCAAAAGTTACAGTCATAGTAGCATTTACCATATCAAAACCATCATTTTCTAAATCCTCAAGCATTGATGGTTCCTCATCTGACATTTCATCTCCCATTGACATAAGGGACCCGAAAGAGCCGCTCATCATCGGGATTACCCATTCCATGACATCAGGTGATGCATCTCTGGTTTGATATGTTTCATCGACACTCTCTCCTGCCATTTGGCTGGCCATTAATCCACTCATTTCATGATGAACATTTACGACCTCTCCTACTTGTGTCATCGTATTAGTGATCGAGATCATTGGTTCAAGTTCTAGAGTCAATTGCACATGAGCTGCATTGGCGGATAGATTAACCATTACTACTTCTTCAATGGTCATCATTTCATCGCCTGTATCTCCAAAATCATCACCCGCTGGGCCGTTCATATACATAGAATAACCAGCAGTAGTTGTATTCTCATCTAACATACTTTCAATACTAATTTCTTGAGTCATTGCTTCCATAAATACATTCATAGAAGCAGCATATATGCAGTTCCCAACAAGCTCAGTTGTAGCGTTTTCATCGTAATTTTTAGCCTGTTCATCCATACACCCTAATACATCATCGATTAAGTCTTCAAGTGTGTCTTCTGTAAGGCATCCTGCGAGCGGTGTTGAAATTAATAATAGGCTAGCAAGTATAACGGTTACACGATTCATATCTTAACCGTGTGAAAAGCACTTTATCAATAAATCGCCGGATTATATCAAATAAGTAAATATATAATCAAAATATTAATTTTGAACGAAGAAAGGAAAGAATAACATAACTCAGTGAAATGGGAGGGATATGAGTACTCGTATCACTGCTGCTCTTGTTAGCCTAATGATGTGCGCAGTGATGCTTTCTGGGTGCTTACAGGCGGATGATGAAAACAAAATTATTAGCGAAGAATTAGATTCAAATAATGGAGTATTTGTAACCGGAGAAAACGGTCAATCAATCGATGTCCCTCCTTTACCTCTAAATTTTGTTTTTAGTAATGTAGGTGAGGATGGCCCAGAGCCAAGTATTGGAATAACTTCGAGTGGATGTATATTCTTTATTGCAATGGAAAAACCAATGCGTTCATGTGATCATGGGGCCTCTTGGGAAAATTCGCGTGATTTCACTCAAGCGCCATTTACTAGTGACCCTTACGGCTGGGTAGACCCTGTGACCGATCGTGTATTTAATATTCATATGATGGGATTAGAATCTACTTGGATTGGCTGGTCTGATGATGATGGAGAAAGTTGGTTGGGTAATCCTCATGATTCAGGCACTACTCCTTTGAATGACCATATTAAACTCGCAACGGGGCCTTGGGTCAGCGACGGATATGGGATTCCTGGCTCATTATCTCCAATTTATGAGGAGGCGGTATATTTTTGTTACAATAAAGGATTGGGAATTTTCTGTTTCACTAGTTTTGATGGAGGGGCTACTTTCGAATTGGGGGGTCAGATATTTGGACTAGCTACTGACGATGGAGGCTTGCATGGAGCGATTACAACCGCTCCGGATGGGACTGTTTACGTTACACCAAGGGTTGAGACTCCCGCAGTAATTTTCTCAAAAGATAATGGTTACTCTTGGGAGACTCGAACAATGGGTGAAGATGTCAGTACGCCTAACCCTCGAAAAAATAGTGAAGTTGCAACCGATACAGATTCTAATGCATATCATATATGGTCTGGGGCTGATTTTGGAGTATATATGTCGAGAAGTACTGATTCTGGAGAATCTTGGGAAAAAGACAGCATTAGAATAAGTCCAATAGAAGTAATTTCAACGACTTTTCCTCAAATTGATGCAGGTGACCCTGGGCGGATCGCAATAACATACCTAGGAAGTGAAAATGTGAGTGAATTAGGCGCATTAGATATTGATGAAGTTAATTGGACGGGGAATCCTCACTTTGCCAATAATAACGTACACTATCATTTGTATATTACTTACAGCTTAAATGCATTAGACGAAAATCCAATATTTCATACGGTAAGAGTTTCTGATGACCCTGTACAAATTGGAAGTATTTGTCTTAACAGCGGGGACTGTAGAGATATAGGTGGATCTAATAGGAATTTACTTGACTTCAACGATTTACATATCGATAGAGATGGCCGGGTTTATGTCGCGTTTGCAGATGGTTGTACTGGAACCTGTGCAAGTGGAAATAATTCACAACCAGAGGATTCTCGAACAAGAACAGGGGGCGTTTACTACCTTGGCAGTGGCCCAAGTTTGTACGATTCTGTCGGAGATTTAGTCGAATTTGAAATGGAATGATTTATGAAAATAAGACTTCATCAATTTCTCTCTAAATGTGGGATTTTCGAATCAAAAAACGATGTAAAGAAAGCTATTTGGTCTGGTGAAATTGAAGTTAATGGATCAATAATGAAAGATATGAAATTTGAGTTTAATACAAATAAGAAATCTGTAACTTATAGAGGTAAGATCCTCGAATTACCCACAAAAAATTATTATTTTATAGTAAACAAACCAACTGGGCATATTTGTTCAAGATTAAGTAGCCAAGAAAAAATATTAGGAAAGAAATCTATCTTTGAAATTTTTAAAAATAATCTTTCAAAGAGTGTATACCAATCATTGGTAACGGTAGGAAGACTTGATGAAGATACAACCGGGCTTCTATTAGTAACCACTGATGGAAAGTTAGTAGATCGAATTACAAACCCTAATAATCACGTACCAAAAAAATATCTTGTTGATACGGAATTGGATATTGTTGAAGAAGAAGTTTCTGCAATCAGAAAGGGTGTAGATATCAAAATTATAGAGGAAAACTTTACTGAAAAATATACTTCAAGGCCTGCAAAAATAATTCTACAAGATAGCAATCAAGCAATTTTGATTATTGATGAAGGGAAGAAAAGACAAATTAGACGTATGTTTGACTCGATGGGAAACTATGTAGTCTCTATACATAGATTGGCTATAGGAAATATGAACCTAGATGATTTTAATATCAACCAAGGTGAGTTTGAAGAAATTACTCTAGAAAAAATCAATAAAACTATTATTATGCAAAAATGACAAAAAAACTATGAAAATCTACTGTTCGTCATACTTAATCTCGAGTAAGTCTCTTTCAATTTCTTGTGCCTTTGTAAATAATACATGATTCTCTTTATGTATATGGGCAAAGGTATCCTTTTCAAATAGTGCTAATTCTCCAAAAAGAGCTCTGTATGTATTACAAGCATGTGCAGGAGGAGTAAAAGAATTTGTTAATTCTCTTAATTTAGCTAAAGCTTGGCCAGCAGTATAATGTTCGATAAACATTGCACGTATTGGATTTCGAACACTTCCGCAATGGCTATTAGAATATGTTTTTGAAGCATCAAGTTGCCTTATCAATGGAAATAATATTTGCTCTTCTTTCAACATATGAGGTTCTAATTCGTTCCGGAGCTGTTGAAACACCAATGCGACCTCTTTCAAATGGGGCTCTCTTTCCCCGTGGACCCTAGCAACCTTATCGGCATGCTGATTTATTATTGCTAAATTTTGCTTAAGGAAGACATGGTGCGTGTTTTCAATGTGATCGCATAATTCTGTGGCACTCATTTTATCAAATTCTCCCCGGACTGACTTACTATTCATTAAATCAACATGCCTAATTTCAGAAATGACTTTATCGATTTGAATATCTTTTTCTTCACATGTTTTGGAAAGAGTTTCTCTTCCTCCACAACAGAAATCAATACCAAATTTTGAAAGAACTATTCCCCTAACCGGTAATTCTGTGACAATATCGCATACTCTTGTTTCAGCTAAACTAATTTTCTGAGTTCTCATGTTATTTCCACTAGCCAAATAGAACAAGATTACTTTTACGAATATGTTCGGCTAATTATCAATTCTTGATACAAATAAAATACCATTTCTGGAATTACCTGTTTCTCCACAATATATTGAGCAATCAACCGAAACTCCGCCTACGCCGGGTATGTTAACTATACATGATCCTTGGCTTGAGTATGAAAAATTACCTGCGATGCTAGCTAAAAAGTCAACATTATTAACTCGATTATTAGATAATTTCTTTGATATGTTATACCCTTCAAGATCAAAAGTATCTGGTATATAATGACCGAATGATGATGAATTAAAGCTCAGTCGAATATATTCTCCTTGTGATACTTCGAAAGTATCGTTCGATTGAAAGTCCATCTCAATAATAGTCCATTGACCGATCACACATTCTTCTTCAAAAAGAATTTCTTTCTCCTCACATGACTGAAGGGCGGGGTATGAGAGGCACCCCCCTAATAATGGAATAAATAAAATTCCAATTAATAGGAGAGCACCCCCTTTCATACTTCTTATTCTATTCATAAGTCATCATTAATGACAGTCTCATTATTAGATCCTGTGACACTGATAATTCCAACTGCACCCTTATGGAATGCCCTAGTCAAAGCATGATCAACTAGTACGTAATTCGCAGGTACATCAAACGTCACATCGACTACTACGGCTCCACCTGGATTCACCGAAACTGTCTGAACACTTTTCATTGGAGGAGTCACTAAATCTCCTAAATTGTATACATTATCAAAAATTTCACCTATCAGATGGAATGATGAAATTGTATTGGGGCCACCTACTCCAAAGTATATTCTCATTGTATCTCCAACTTCAGCATTTATTGTATTTTCTCCTGTAAATGTTGCAAATTTACCGTTAAATACCACATAAGTCGGCCTTTCTTCAAATAAAGCATTATCATCAAATTCTTGGTGTCCTTCGGTTCCGGGCCTCCATTTAGTGTAGATATCTCCTTGCATCAAATAAAGTTCTACATCAACCTCTGGAAGAGCTACTTCGGGTTCGATTAAGATCATTCCATACATTCCCTTACTGATATGTGTAGGGATATCTGGGGTGGCACAATGGTACACAAACAATCCAGGATGCATTGCTTGGAATGAAAATACAGATGTCGTGCCTGGTGCTGCTTCTGTAGCTGCGGCTCCTCCACCTTGCCCGGTTACTGAGTGAAAGTCAACATTGTGATGCATCATATTATCTTCTAAATTAGTAAAATGAACAAAAACAGTATCTCCAACTCTTGCTCGAAACATCGGGCCGGGAACTGTTCCGTTGTAAGTCCAGTAAGTGAATGTGGTTCCATCTTGGATTTCAGCTACTAGTTCAACCGCTTCCATGTATATGTGTACATCTGCTGCTTCATCTCTTCCTGTGGGTTCTGGGACATCTAGCGGATCACGGGCGATATTGTCTGTATCGACTTCTAGGGCTGTCCCAATTTGCTCTGTAGGTCCAACACCATTACCAATCCCTGACCCGACGATGATTTTACCTTCCATGCCGCCTACTCGGTGACCTGATACGCTGCAATAATAGAAAAATGTGCCTTCATCTGTAGCAATAAATGATAATGTATCAACTGAATTTTCTGTTACTAATTGTTCAGTTGAAACATCATAGAATTCTACAGTAATATCGTGAAGATTCGCTTCACCCATAATTAGAGTTATACTAACTTTATCATTTAAATCTACATTTAAATCAGGATTATCAATACCGTCAATTTCTCCACCCGAACCAATATACTTCATGTTCTTTCCAACTAATGTGAAAGATACCTCAGATGCCTCTTCGTATATTACACACTGGTTGGTTGCGGTGTCAAGAGTGGTTCCTGCACCACAAAATATGTCATTTCCGGCACACCCACTCAAAGCAGTTGTACCAATCAATAACAAAGTCATAGCTAAAGCTTTCATTCTCTTTCTTTTATTTATATTCAACATTTAGGTTATTCCCCTGATTCGATGCTGAGAGGATTAGAACAATAACTGACTCCCGAACATGGAAGGATTTGAAAGAATCAATCCCGATATTGTATCCATTCTTGCTGCATGTATACATTCACTAGTTTATCTTCATCTTCTAAAGTGGGGATGGTTGAATTGATGTATTCTTTCCACTCTTTAGAGTCTCCTTCAAAGGCCTTCCCTTCTGTAGTAAATCTCTTACCTGCATATTTTCCTATTTTTCGATTAAATTTGTTTGAAGGAATTATTATTTCATCTTGATCTGCTGCCCTAAATTTTGAAATGCTTTTCATTTGATTTTTTATCTCTTCAAAGTATAAATTTCTACTATATTCATTGAGATGGTTTCGGTCTACTTCTCCCTCGGAATCGCGCTCATCAAAACGACCCTTGATTCCATAGACATAAGCCCAATGTGCACTAGAAGAATCGTCCGTACCAAAAAGGTCTAATGCAGTACTGACCCATTTATTGATATATTTCTGTAAAATACGGCATGGAATTATTCCTTGTTTTACAATTCGGCGTAATCCGTTAGCTCCGGTTCCTAAATGAAAGGATTCTTCTTTCAACATAGGTCCCATGGATGCGGCTAAGGGTTGGAATGAAGATGTACTCAACATATTTAGTTGATATTTGCCATCTCTATCAATGAAATTAGTATAACAAAAGAAGTCTAGCCAATGTTCAATTGGAGCATTAAATGTACCCAAAATACGTGTACCTTCGCTCGCATTTCTTTCCAAGAGTTTGGAGGCTTCTCGGACTCCCTGTGTGTCAAAATAGGTACATAAAATGTACGCCATTTGCCACCCATGCCTCTGTTCTTCACACATCACCCGAAGTGCGGATTTACGATCATATTCTGTTGGTGCCGATTTTAATAAATGGCTTTGTTGCTCAACACTAGCGAATTCTGTATCTCCTTGAACAGTAATCATACTAATGATCGCATCTCGGATATTCTGCTGAGGAATTTGTGCCCTGCGTTTCCATTTAGACATCCCTTTAAAATCCCCATATTCGATTAATTCCCCTGCAGAATCCCAATCAAATTTTATATCAAATTTGTAATCTCCAAGCCAAGAAGGGTCAAATCCAATTCTCCGTTGCCAATCTTGGAAATCTTTAATCCAAACTTCAAAGCTAGGAAGGTAGTCATCAACTTTACTTTCTTTTACCATACTTTCACAACATCAAATATTAATTTTTAGGCGATTGGCGCCTTACCGAATCTGCAAACTCTTCGATAATATGCCTTTCAATTAAATGTATTATTTCACATATAGTTGATTTGGAAATACCTGCTACCTTTGCTAAATCAGTAAGAGTGATTCGCCTAGGAGTCTCATAATATCCTTTTGAAACAGCCAAATCAAAGATTTCACGTTGACGAATTGTCAATAGTCGAGACTCATTTTCTTTGAACAGGGAGTGTACTCGATGAGGTATGTCTGAATTTTTCAATGAGTTGACAAGATCTTTTACACGATTATGATCTGTGATAAATTCCCATTCTACCCAACCATCCCTTACCATAAATGGAGTTTGGGGAATAACCTCGGCTTTCATTAGAGGTTTCAGAAACCCTCCACCTCTTCGAGCTATTTTTAGTGTCATTTCAACACTATTTTCTTTTTTATCGGTAACATTGACTTCATCGATGCTAGAATGAACATTCAGATATTCGAGAAACTCATCTATATTAGAAACTGAAGATTGGCTTGATGCAACAACTGTACTCAATCCTTTTCCACCAGGTAAAGGCATGTGTTCGTCCACGCGAATTGTAACATCATGGCGTTCTCTAGTAATATCGCCCGCCCAGTGCCCATTTGGCAATCTTATCGATATTAGTAAATGTTGCATCTCAGTATTTCTATAATCCATTATTACAATCTCCAATTAACATACTTATGCGAATTAATGTAGGCGGAGGATTTGAGAAAATAATAATGATGACATTAAAACCCAACTGCGAATATCGTTCTCAAACGGTCCTCCAAAACTAGCAGAGAAGATGTAACCAATATTACTCTTCCCGAACATGTTCGGTTTTAATATCTGATTTGGAAGATTTAGCAGGAGCCACGATAGGCAGTTCTGTCCAATTGCTGCGAGGGGGCGGAGATGTAGTGAGCCACTCAAAAGTATGCCCATTCCAAGGGTTATTTCCTGCTTTCTCGCCATTTTTCATACTTCGAACAAAGTTCCAGAAGAATATCATCTGACCTAAAAATACTATCAATGAGCCAAGCGTAGCTAGTAATTGTTGATCGGCCCAACCAGCCGATTCTTGATACACATAAATCCTTCTTGGCATATCCCAAAGGCCGAATAATGGAATGAATGTCAAGTTAATCCCTACAAAAGTAAACCAAAAATGCCACCAGCCTAATTTTTCATCCAATAGCCGGCCGAATATTTTAGGATACCAATAGTAAATACCGCCCAAAGTCATTACAGCAACTGATCCTAAAGTATAATGGAAATGTGCGACTAAAAAGTAGGTTCCACGAAGTTGGATATCCATTGCTACACTGGAGAGATATACTCCTGTAATGCCTCCAACTAGGAAAATCCCTATCGCACCCATGACAAAAACAAGTGGAAGCTTCGTAAAGTCTGGCTTTGATTTGTAGAATGTTGCAATTAAACTCAAATAAATTAATGCGAAAGGCACTGATATAAGTTCTGTACCTATTGACTCTATTTTTCTGAATGTAGGATCAATTCCTGTAATAAACATATGATGTGCCCAAACAAGTACGCTGAGTAATGAAGCGACCATAAGGGCATAAAGAATCGTGTTACGACCATATAAATGCCTCCTAACAAATGTAGGAACTACTTCCATTGCCATCCCAAGCCCAGGTAACAGAACGACATATACTTCAGGGTGTCCGAAAAACCAAAAGATATGCAGCCACCATGTTGTTCCATCTATACTAGGGTCGAAGAACATAGTAGAAAATACTCTATCTCCGACAAGCATCAGTACTGCAGATAATAATGCAGGGAAGACCGCTAACATCAGTATAACGGTAAACAACATATTCCATGTATACATTGGCATATCCCACATTTTCATACTTGAAATGCGATGATTTCCTATCGTAACTAAGAAATTGATGGTCGAAACCGTAACTGATATGATTAGTAATACTAAGCCTGCACCAGCGAGAGAGATACCGGACCCTGGGCTATATTCGATGCTAGTTAATGGAGAATAAAATGTCCAACCTGCGTCAGCAGCGCCATCAAAGAAGAAACCTGAAGCAGCGGTTAACCCACCGAGAACCAAGGTCCAGAATGAAAGTGCATTGAGACGAGGGAATGCCATATCTCTCGCACCTATTTGCAGAGGTACTATGTAATTAGCAAAAGCAAATGACATTGGAGAAACAGCGAATAGTACCATTACTGCTCCATGCATTGTAACTGCTTGATTGAATAAATCACCCGTCATAAAATCATTATCAGGAATGGCCAATTGTAATCTTACGAGTAAGGAAAGTAATAAACCAATTAGTGCAAAAAATATCGTAGCCCATAAGTAAAGAATTCCAATGTCTTTATGGTTTGTCGTCGTTAACCAATAAGTCAATTCTTTTTTTCCAAAATTTTCATCTCTGTATAATATCAGAATAATATATGCTAATATCGCAAATATCGAACCGACAATTGTTATCCAAGCAGGTTCATCTATGTCGATGACTGAGCCCGAACCAGCATTTTGACCTTTTATTGAAAATATCTCTTTGTTCCACATGTCTCCAGAAGAAGAGCCATCACCATTCACTGAGTTAACTAATAGAGTGAAGTCCGTAGAAACTTTATCTGATTCCGGTGCAACCCATTGTACTAACCATATTCTCTGATTATTTCCTTGATCTGTATGAGTTGCTGCGTTATCAATAATTTGGACGGTTTCTGCCAGAGATATTAGAGTACCTCGATCTGATTTTAAATTGAAACCTCCAAAGTTTTCTCCGCTTTCTTCGGGCCCTCCAGTAAAACTGATTGTGAAATTATATGACTCGGATGCTATGAATTCATTTGGTATTCCTTCGATTGAAATAATTACTTCGTCACTAGCCACAGGACCATGGCAGTTACATCCTGAAGTAACTGCTGCTCCTGAAATACCGGATGGTAAAGCAGTTAGTTGAGGCGTTATTGCAATTAATAGGCCTATTACGAAAATTACAGCGACAATTTTTCTACTCTTTATCATAAGTTTTCCTCCGAATTATACCAATTACTGAAATCTTCGAGAGACATTACTTCAACCTCACTCATCATTATTGCATGTTCATCGCCGCATAGCTCCGCGCAACGAATTGGAAAAATACCGACATCATCCGCTAATATCCAACCATCATTTACTCGACCTGGGATGGCATCAATTTTTATTCGATGATCAGGAAGTGCAAAGGAGTGGAAAACATCACCAGATGTGACCTCAAAGATAACCGACACATTTACAGGGATTTTCATCGATTCGCCTGTTGCGCTATTGATAGATGCCCCATTGGGATATTCGTAAATCCAATAATATTGGTACCCTGTTACTTCAATTGTGAATGAATCATCGGTAGTTTCAGGATCTTCGAAGAAATTTATTGAATCAAAGGTTGATTCGGAGAGAATTAGTAAAAATAATGTGACAACGATTGTTATTGCTCCGGCTACTTTTTTATTATCCCTGATTACTGGCAATTCTCCTATCTCCATAGATTCTTCTAAATTATCCTCAGGAGAAGTTGTAAGAAGGTAAAGGAAGTAAAGATATACAGCGCCACCGATTATTGTTCCTAGTGTCCAATAGAGTGTGAATAAATCATCGTATTTATCTGCATGTGCACCGGTCCCACCAAGTCCTTGGAACCAATTAAAAATAGAGGCAAATGTTGTCATTAAGAGAATTATTGATATAATAATTAGTCTAAATTGATGCTTTTCTACACTCATTAAATTGCCTCCAAGTAAACAATGAAAAACAAAAGTATCCATACCGCATCAACAAAATGCCAATACATTGTAATCGCACGAAAACTATCATACCTAGGCCTGTCGTAAAATCCTTTTTTCATAAGTAAAAATACTACACTGAACATTATTATTCCAATCATTACGTGCAAACCATGTAAACCAGTAAGAGAAAAAAATGCAGTACCATAAGGATGATCTGACCAAATAAATCCTGCGTTATAGTATTCATACATTTGAATTAATAAGAATGATAACCCTAAACATATAGTGGCTAATAGTAACCTCTTAGACATATCATAATCTTCTTCTAAGTGTTTTTCAAGAGATTTATGTGCTGTAAATCCAGATAACAATAGAATCACTGTATTAATTGAGACTAATGTCAAATCGTGTTCAACCTCAGGAGGTGGCCAAGATCCACCTACTGCTTCTGACCAGCTGACTGTATGCCAACGTGTCCAGAACCAATATGCGAAAAAACTCGCAAATATTATTGCTTCAGTAATAATAATCCACAACATAGCCCAAGAAGAATCGTTCCAGGACTCGAAATCATTCTCCTCTTCCCTATAATTCCAGAGAATCGTTTCTTCATACGTCCATCTATAAATTGCATAAATTAACACGGGCAACCCAATAATTACTAATGGCCAAACTAGTAAACCACCTAAACAGAGAGTGATTGCTAATGAAAGAATAATTGGGGCGCTACTATTATGAATCTCTCCTTTACTATTGATATGATCTTCTATCTTCTCAACTTCCAATCTTTCCACCTGAGTAAATGGGTTTGAATATACACAATTAATTGAAGCACGAACATATTCGGTGTCAAATGCATTACCTTAAACTAAGCCCCCGAATATGTATGCGTTGGCTTGATTTTCGGATTATTGTCCCTTTGGCATCTATATCTCTGGCTCTACTGCTGGCGATATCGCCACTCTTTCTACTTGGTGAAGCCGATAAACAAATAGATATTACTTCTAGGGATTTGACTGAAGAGCAGATTTTCGAACTTCAAGAACTTGAACTTGCTCGTAACGAAGCAGAGGCTAGGATGGGGTTTACAACTATTACTGGGGCTTTTTTATTCGAAGGAGAGTTATATGTCGCCGGTACTTGGGAATCTGAAGGAGTGAAGTTCGAAAGTAAACAAAATTATGGAGTAAGAGATTGTTTTGTTGGCAAGATTTCTTTGAATGGAACATTTACTATTATCGAGGTCTTTGGATCGATGGGGAGGGATTCTATTATTGATTTTGAGCTTATAGATGGGGGATTTCTTGTGAGAGGCTTCTTTCATGGAGACGGGGAATTTAATGAAATGAAAATAGTTTCAGAAAAAGATGAAACTGTATATGAAGCTCATTGGCGTGATGGGGAGTGGGATGGCGTATGGGAAATTGAAGAGGAACAATTACAACGAAAATCGAAAAAGATTTGGTGTGGATTTTAAGAATTTTCAACAATTTCTGCATTACGCATAGAAATTAGGACTGCAAAAGAATGCGCCGCTAACATCATTGCAAGAGGGATATGGGCCCACCCATAATCCCAATTGTCCGTCATCAAAAACATTCCAATAACAAGTTCAATTGAAGCTATTCCTGCTACTGCAAAAGAATTTCCAAGTACCGTTTTTTCTTTGATTTCAGATTTTATCACTACGACAGGTAGTATCAATGCGGCAAAAAATAATAAATATGCTGTGTGCTTATGACCGTAATCATTGCCCATAACCAATTCCCAACCTGCTACTCCTTGGAAGAGGGTCAAAAAAAGTATTGTTCCTGCTAAAGGTCTGATTAATCTGTACATAATTATCATTAGTAGCTCTTGATATATATATCTCTGGGCTCTTAAGAACAGAAATCGTCTAAGACTTTCGGGTATAATTGATGTTCGATTCTTTTGACTCTTTCTTGTAGTTTTTCAACTGTATCTCCTTCGAGAATAGGTACTTCTTCTTGTGCAATTATTTCTCCCGTATCTACGCCCTCATCAACTAAATGTACTGTGCAACCAGTTATTTCGGCCCCGTCTGCTAATGCATCGCGATGTGCGTGTGCTCCAGGATATTTTGGTAACAATGAAGGATGAATATTGATAATTCTTCCTTTCCATTTCTTAACAAAAACTGAAGTTAAAATTCTCATATAGCCACTCAAGACTATTAATTCTATTTTTGAATTAATCAATTTTTCATGAATTAAATTTTCGTGTAGTGTTCTTTGTTGGTTTTTATCACTAGAACGAGGGAGTGGTATTGCTGCAGTCGAAATTTCAAAAATTCCACCATGGTGTAATCCGCCTGCATTTACATTATCTGAAATTATTAATTTTGTAACATGGGGGCATTGATTGGATTGCTGATGTTTAAGCAAAGAGAGTAACCCTGAACCACTACCAGAAATTAAAACTGCTATTCTCAAAGGGTCGTCGATTGAGCCTTTTCGAGGATATGTGTATGGCTCACTCATATATATCCGAAAGGGCTAAGTCGCTTGAGAGTTTGCTATTATTGTATAGTGTACGACATATTGGTTTATGTCTTAATGATACCTCGCAGTTTTGTGGACCGGTTAGAAACCATAGATGAGGTAGTTGAAAAATACTGTGTTTCCAGTAGTCGGTTCAAAAGTAAAATGTATATTGGAATCGGGACATTATTTATTATTTTTGCAATAATTGGAGTCTGGGTTCCCGGTTGGCCAACTGTTTCTTGGGCGGTCCCTGCAGCATTTTTATTCTCACTATCTAGTGAAAACTTATTTAGAAAAACTTTGACCAATAAATATTTTGGAAAGGCAATTTTCGATTATTATGCAACTGGAAAAACAATACCTAAACATGTAAAATATATTATATTCATTATGATTATGTGTATGTCAACCATTTCATCTTATTTTGTTTGGTTTGTTTCCACAAAGGGAGATGGGGCGTGGAGTGATCCCTCATCATGGAATGGAGCAGATCCTGGTTTTGGAGCTTTGACCATACTTTTCGTAGGGCTAATTGGACTTTGGTACGTCGGAGTTAAAGTCGATACTAGAGAGTGAATATTCATTTACTCTGTAAACATGACTTCATACGTTAATCAAACTCTGTAACATCATGAAGTTCGTGAAGTTTTACACCTTGGGTCTGGTGTTTCCATTGATTGTGATATCATTATTAGGGACAAATGTGATTTCTGAAGAGAGTGGAAATGCGATCCAAGAAGATGAAATTATTATCTCGGTAGATAGCACAAATTTACGTTTTTCTCCGGCGGAAGTAACTATTTCTGAAGGAGATACTGTTAGGTTTTTTTGGGATGGGGAATTACTAGCGCACAATGCAGTTGAAGAAAATAATCTTTTTGACTCGGGGGAGCCGGAGAGGAATGTAGACTACTCATTCACATTTGAAAAAGGAATGAATGGGACATATGAATTCGTATGCGAACCTCATGAATCTGCAAATATGATCGGAAGGATTATCGTAATTCCTGCACCAGTTATTGAAGATAATACGACTGAAGAAGATGATGTGAAGGAAAACTCTGTACCCGGTTTTTCAGCACTCACATTGATTGGTGCTTTAGTGATTAGTGGTTTGGCGACTAGAGGGAAAATGGGGCGTGTATGATGTGGAAGTTCTGAAATTAGACGACATCCCCTCACTAAAAGAAGGACAAATGATTGTGCCTCTATTCACTCTCGATTCACTTCTCTTACCAGGGGATCAAATGATAATGAGAGTTTTTGAGCCGAGATATAAACAGATGTTAGATGATATTACACTCAATGATTTGCCTTATGGTCATGTAATGTCAAATCTTTCAATGCCTGAAATAAACGGATGGTCGGTACCATATGATGTAGGCACTCTAGTAGATATTAATGACCTGCAAGAACAGGGCACTAATCTGCTTTATACCGCTAATGGAGGAAAACGATTTCGTATTCTATCTCTAATAGAGCCCGCACTAAAACCGGAATCTTTTGATGAGATTTTTCCCTCTGTCGATGAGCTTGTCCAACAGTATGTTGATTCCGCCCCTTCTGGTAAACTCTACGTTAGAGGGTTGATAGAAATTATTCCAAAATTAGAAGGGGCTATTGAATCGTCTGAGTGGAGTAATTTACTAATGCTGTGGGTATCTTATATCAAAAATATTGCAGAAATGAATGAAATGGAAATCAATGAATTTGATATTGATAATGAAGTTAAAAATATGTTTCCGACCCCTAATGATGAATCACTATGGAAATTAGCATCGTTGATTATTGACTCCATAGATACACAAATAAAAGCATTGAATGCAACAAATTTAAATGAGCTCTTGAGCATTATAGAATCAAGTATTCAGAAAAAATTGAATGTGATACGTTCTTTCCGACAATCAAATGAATAGTGATAATGATGAAATCTAATCCTAAAGACTTAGAAAACATAGAAGTATGTTCAAATTGTTTTAGCCCGCGTATTGTTCCTTACATGGGTTATGAAACAGGGAAACGTTTCATTTGTCAAGATTGTGAACACATAAGTGTAGTGACTATACTTTTTGAAAATCTAGATTCTCTCGTTAAATTCCTAAGAGAAAAAAGAGATTCTGAGAATTAATGTAAAAATAATCTCTGATTGGTGAAAAGCATCGACATCCCATGTTCATCTGCCGCATCTATGCTTTCTTGATCCCTCATAGAGCCGCCTGGTTGTACAACGGCAGTGACCCCTATTTCATTGGCAGTATCGATACCATCACGGAATGGGAAAAACGCATCGGACACCATCATAGATCCAACTGCTCGACTGCCGGCTCTTCTGGCAGCTATGCGTACGGCTTCAACACGACTTGTTTGACCAGGACCAACTCCAACGGTTGCAAAGCCTGTTTCAGTAGCAGAAACTAATACTATTGAATTAGATTTAACTTCGGAAAGAACCGTTGAGCCAAATTTAGCCAATGCGACTAAGTTCTCATCACCAACTACTTTTGTAACACATTTGACATTACCCCAATCTATACTTGGCGGACCCTGTACTTGTGCCACCCAACCCCCATCTAATTGGCGCATTCTCACTTCTTCTTCCCTCGGTAAAAATTCAGACATAGTCAACATTCTTCTGTTTTTCTTCTGTGACAGTATTTCTAATGCCTCAGAAGTATACCCTGGAGCAATTATGCATTCTAAGAAATGGTCACCTATTGCTTCAGCGGTCTCTTTTTCAACTTCTGAAGTAAAGGCCACCACACATCCAAATGCACTTTCTGGGTCGCTCGCTAATGCATTTTTCCAAGCATTACTTTGAGAAGAGTCAATTGCGGCACCACACGGATTTGTATGCTTAATTACAACACATCCATGATTACGTGTTTCATCCATATCTCTCAATAAACCTCGAGCTATTCTTAGCGCACCATCTAAATCGAGATAATTATTGAAAGAGAGAGCTTTGCCTCCATGTTGTATAGCTGCTGCCAAACCTCTGGCACCCGATGATGAAGATGCTGGGTAGAATGATGCTGGCTGATGTGGATTTTCACCATAACGAAGAGGAACCCCTTTCTCTGAAGAAATATGAAGTCGATTTGGTACTGCACCACCTATAAATCTCTTTTCTAGTTCATTACTTACTGCCGCATCATATGCTGCTGTACATTGATATGCAGCGAGAGAAAGTTGTTGTTTTGTTTCTAAACTAATTTTGGAAATGTTTCCATTTACATCTTCTAAAGCTCGAATAATTGATTGGTACTGACTTTCATCAGTTAGTACTAACACATCTTTATGATTTTTAGCAGCAGAGCGTATCATTGTCGGCCCCCCTATATCGATCATTTCAATTAATTCAGCATTTGATACCGGTGGTTGCTTTGCTGCAACGGCTTCAAATGGGTACAAATTCACACACACTAAATCAATTGTAGCGTAATCTAATTTGGCGAGTGTACTCATATCGTCTTCTCTATCGCGCCTTACGAGTATTCCTCCATGTATAGCGGGATGAAGTGTTTTGACACGTCCATCGAAACATTCCGGATGACCTGTTGCATCACTTACATCGATTACTGGAATTCCTGCTTCTCTTAATTTACGAGACGTTCCGCCTGTTGAAAGAATTTCCCAACCCATTTTGGATAATGCATTTCCAAGTTCTACGATTCCGGACTTTTCCCAAACACTTAGCAACGCTCGGCGTGTTGTCATATTAATGCGTGGAAGCATGAGTCTTGAAGTGTTTGTAACTCGTTCTTTCAATCTCCACGAGATGAAATAACTTGATCTATACGAAGCATCCCAATACTTGTTTCGCATGCTGATTGTAATGACTCTTGAATAATTGATCTAGGGTGCCATACTCTTTCGATCTGAGACACGTGTCCTTCAGCATTTATACCATTAAAATGCTCTTCGTTTCTAGTTGCTGCACGTAATTCAAGTACTCCATCTAAAGGGTCGTTGCCCGAATTCTCAACTAGAGCCCCCGGTATTGTTTCCATTGCTCTGGCGAATGCATCCATTGCGAGTCTTGAGCGTCCTGGTTCTGATTCTAAAGCGGTTCTAACCGATTGAGCAATTCGGATATGTATTGACCCTCCGCCCGGTAATACTTCTTGATCATTCATTGCCAGAGATACTGCCCTTAATCCATCATGCAATCCACGAATTATTTCCTCAGTGGCTATTTCACCCGCTCCACCAACTTCAATTGTGACTAAACCTGGATTAATACAACCATCTATTCTAACTACGTCTTCCACCATATCACTAGCTTCATTTCGTTCCCAAATAACACTTCCACAAAAACCTAAATCTTCAATTCCTATATCTAAAATTGAATCTATTACTTTAGCCCCTGTTGCCGCGGCGGCATTCTCGACTTCTGAAGAATCGAGTTCGCCGATTGCAAGAATATTTTCGTCAAATAAATGATGTAATATGTCTCTATCGATTTCTCCTCCACATAATATAAGTTTCGCGCCGCTATCTATTAAGGATTGACCAAGAGCATTTTTTCGGCGTTTCTCAGCGTCAACAAATGCATCTAACTGATCTGCTGAAGTAATTTGAATTTCGGCAGTTCTAGTCATTTTTCTAATTTTGATATCCCCAGATATTACAGCCACCTTTACTTTGGACAAGTTGTTGGGCAGGCTATCCATCAAAACTCTTCGGCGAAATGCGACTCCGGATATTATTTTTGAATCATTAATACTGCCGCTTTTTGACTTAAACATAGCAATATTTTCTGCTTTCGGTTGTTCCTGTATTTCAGAAATTGAAGTGAGTGCTTCCACTATTATGGATGAGAACAAATCTAATGCGCCATCTGTTCCTTTTCCTGTCAGTGCTGTTTCTGCAACACCCAATAATCTCTCCTCATTAATTTCTTGGGAGTCTTTCTCCATTTGTACTTCTGCAACTTCGAGAGACTTTCTAAAACCTTCAACTAATGTCAAAGGATGCAGCCCTTTTCTTAGTAAATGGTTGGCTTCTTGGAGAAGTGCTCCACAAAGAAGCATAGTTGTAGTGACGCCGTCGCCACAGTTTTCCTCTTGCGTGTTAGCCATAGATACCATCATTTTGGCCGCTGGATGTTTCACTAACAACTCAGCTACTATTTTAGCACCATCGTTAGTTACTGCGGTTGTCCCGTTAGTTTTGTAAAGCATCTTATCCAGCCCCCTAGGGCCAAATGTAGGCTTTAATAAATCAGAAAAAACTCTAGCCGCAGTTATTAATTTCTCTTGAACCGCAGTTCCACTTGTGATTGATGTTTGTTCGGGAACTATCACTACTGGAGGTTGCCCCGCCCCATCGCTCATATTCTAATCGGGAGTAAGTGCTGTCATGAATCCTTTGAATCGAGTTTTAATCAAAAAATGATTTTTATTGGCAATAATTCTATTCATGAACGTTGACTCGGGCGTAATATGTCGAGAGTTGCTGGCGTCATTTGTATGATGCTAGTTTCAGCAATGATGTTTGGCTTTATCTCACCGGCTTCTGCGCAAATTGCTCCGGAGGTAACTCTTGAATGTGAAGATCAGGTAGAAATTAACCCGGGACCAAGTTCAACCAGAACAGCCATTGTAAACTGTATTGTAGAAAATCCTTCAGCGTTCTCGGAAACTATTGATATTACTGTGGATTCGGGTATTTTAGATAATGCAGCACCAGGGACATTGACTATCGCAGCAGGAGGAAGTACTGATTTTGAAGTAGTGTTTAAATCGGATTTAGCTGAATCTCCGGGTGAGGTTTTAACTAATGTGACGGCGACTATTTCTCAGGTGAATGGTGTGCCATATCCTGTTGGTACTTCAGAAAGTGAAGAAGTTTCTGTCACAATAATCGAATATCTTTCGTGCGAAGCAGAGTTTGGACAAGGCGGAGGAACGTTTGATTCAGGGGATGAAATTTCTATTTCGGCGGCAATAATTTGTGAAAGTAATGAAGAAGGCGATAAAACCTATCAAATTCATTTAATTGAGGAAAATATGGGCTCCTCTTCGTGGCCAAATGGATTTCAAAATATAGATGGAGATTGTAAGGTAGAAATCGAGGCAGGAGACTCTGGAGAGAATTGCAATTTCAGAATAGGAACTCCAAGTGATTTAGAAAAGGATTGGGAGGGATGTGTAGTTATTATTGAAAAAGGCGAAATAAGACCGAATTCATGCCCCAATACAAATAAAATAAATTTAAAAATTAATAAAAAGAAATCGGGATTAGGCATTGAATTAGGAGGTAATGGTTCTGTTTTGGAACAGTTGGGGATTAATGAAGATCAGGTGCCAGTTATTGCTGGCTCTGGTGGAATCTTGATATTGATAATCGGGGGATTTTTCTATTATCGAAGAAAAGGGCGAGAATATGAGGAATAAAACCTCATTATTCAAGAACAAGTATGTGCCATCTCAATGACATTGTAACAAACAAACTAACACCTAATGAAGCTTCTACAGGAAATTCAAGTAAATTTACATAAATAAGATATTGGACTCCAGTTAATATTAATATTACAGATATGTCTTGAAGATTTGAATACCCCCATCCCGATTCATTTAGAATATGATTCCGATTTTGTGCGACCCACAAGATAGACATCAGTAATAGTAAAACTATGATGTGTCCAATAATCCAACCAAAAGTGTCTCCAAAGGCTGCAACCATTGTATCTTGAAAAGACCCTAATACAAGTGAAGCGATATCAATCATGATTTTGTCGAAATGGTACTTGCTATTGAAGTAAATGCTTTATTAGTCTTTGATTATTTGGTAATTTTATGCTAGTAATTTTGCTAGAGTACCCGTTACAACTTAACATAGAAACCAATACGGAGTAACATGGAAACTCCCTTCGTAGTCATTGGTATGCATCGAAGTGGGACTAGTCTAGTATCGCGCATATTAGATAAATCTGGTATTATGATGGGTAAAGATTTACAAACTGATCATGAATCTAAATTTTTTATTCAATTAAATAAATGGATTTATCAAAATGCAGGAGCGGATTGGGCTAGACCTAAAGCATTAGAAGAATTAATCGACTATGCACCGGCGAGAAAACAGGTTGAGGAATATTTGAGGATACGAATTGCCAGTTCTTCTAGTAAAAAATTCTCTGGTCGAAATCTAAAAAATGGATTATTTGATATGGATTCTAAATGGGGCTGGAAAGATCCAAGAAATGGCCCCTCGTTACCTATATGGAAGGACATATGGCCAGAAATGAAAATTATTCATGTGGTTCGCCATGGAGTAGATGTTGCCGCAAGTCTTCATTCGAGAAGTCTGAAAAATTGGACGGAAGATGAGGGGAGGTTCAAAAAATGGACTAAAATGTATAAGTGGAGAAGTAGCAAGTCGCCTATCAGAAAGGGGCAGCGAGCAGCTACTCTTTCACATGCACTAGAATTTTGGGCTGAACAGATGGATGTAGAAAAAAAGGTCATTCAGCCATATGAGAATGTCTTAGAAATACGCTATGAAGACTTATTGACCAGCCCCGCAGTTGTTTTGAAGGATATTTGGAATTATATCGGTAAGGAAACAGATGAAAAACTACTAAGAGAAATAGAAACGATGGTGGATTATAGTCGCGCTTTTGCATATAAGCAAAATGAAGAATTGTCCGTATTTGCACAAGAGAATAAATCAATATTGGAAAAATTTGGCTATTCAGCGTGATTTTATTCATATGCGGCGATTTATCTCATCACACCAGATTTCGACGTTGAAACCTGTGAGTTTTTGTAATATTTCTAATTCCTCAATTAGCTCCTCGCCACAAATTTTGTAATGTGTATCCTCTAATTTATGTGAAATTCCCCTCTTACTTAGTATTGGCAAATTGTAGATGTTAAAATCTCTTTTCTGTAATATTTTAACAATTGGAAGTTTTATTATATCGGGAATAATTGAGAATATCACTCGGGCTGATTTTCCTAAAAATGTGATAGGTCTTCGGGAGGCGGCACTGTTAGAATGCCTGGATTCATCGAGATTATATTCATGGTTTTGGATTTCAAGAAAGTTCTCAATTTCTCTTAAAGCACTAATTGGATTTGATTTTAGTCGATCACTATCTATAATCACAAACTTATCTAAATCAAATTCTTTCAACCACCTATTCATTGATGACCCATACAAAGAATCATCAGATAAACGCGCGTCTTTCCAAGCTTTTTCAAAGGTACTCCAATCGGCATTATTTGCAGATGCCTCCTTAGTATTCAAAACCATATTCCAATGACTAAACGAACGTGCCACGGGTTCTCTTAAACAAAGAATAAATTTCGCATTTGGTAAATGATTGCGGATTCTTGATGGAGATAGTGGGCAAGCAAAGGTATGGACTGAAGCATCCAATTTGAGTCCTTGGCCATTAAAATGTTTTTCAAAATGAGACCAATCTGGTTCTTCGTCCGTACGAATAAAGGTACCTTTGTGAGATGCTATTATATTCGGCTCCTTAGGGTCTGAAAGATTAATCTCATCATGTTGATCGAGGACATAAGAAAGCCAAGTAGTGCCTGCTTTAGGTGCACCGATTAGAAATACATCTACCTCTGGCATTGGTAACAACTCATAATTGCCACCCGCCATATCTTATTTCACTTTCATCGTTTGACTAATAGTGAGAAATATTTGTTTACACTAACTCTTGTAGAGAATAGACCTATAAATCTCAAGCCTTTCATTTGTTTATTCCATGCACATTCTAGTGATGACTCGTTCGACTCTTGCGCACGGCTTTGGTGGTTTCCAAAGACAATGTGTAGACTTGTGTGAAGGATATGTTGCTAAGGGACATCAAGTTACTGTAGTTACAACTTCACACCCTGATAATCTAGAGATAGAAAAAAAAGAAGGGTATGTTGTACACTATCTCAATCCATCTAAACCTACCAAATTATCAAGAAATTGGTTTAATAAATCGAAAACATTAGTTAAAGAAATTCATCAAAAAAACCCTATCGATATTATTCATAGTAACGAGTTTGCAGCGACGGGAGTTATGTCTTGGGCGAATAAACTCCATATTCCCATGGCAGTAGTTTGCCATGGTTCCTTAAGAACTGAATTACTTTCTTTTCTTTCTTCGGCAGATAAGAGACCTCGATATTGGCATTGGATGATTTTGACCCCTTTGCATTTATTCAGAAGATGTCTATTTTGGGAATTTCCTATGAGGAGAAATTCATCAAAAATAATACTTGTATCTCCTACACTCAAAAGAGATTTTTCTTTGTTTTCAAAGAATAAGGTACGAGTTATAGAGAATGGGATAAAATTACCTAAGAAATCTGATTTTATAGAAAATAATGGGACGTTGAATATGCTTTGTACGGGGAGGGCTGATCGTCAGAAGGGTTTTCAAAAAGCAATAATGGCTGTGCATCAAATTGAGGATTTAGATTTGCACCTAGATATTGTAGGAACTGGGGCTTACCTAGGTGAGTTGAAAGTGCTGGCTCAAAAACTTGAAGTTGAGGATAAAGTGACTTTTCATGGACGAGTTGATGATGATGAATTAGCAAGGATATATGCAGCGGCTGATATATATTTGATTCCAACTATGAGATACGAGGGGTTGCCTCTAGCCCTATTAGAAGCAATGTCTCATGGTATTCCAACTATTTCATCTGAAATTGGAGGCAATGCTGATGTCATTACACATGATCTCGATGGGCTATTCATAAAGCCCGGAGATATGGGCGAATTAGTTAGTTCAATAAGAAAATTGGGGACCGATTCTAAACTTCGAAATTCTATTTCAATAGCGGCTAGAGAAACTACCGAAAAAAGATTTGATAAAGAAAGAATGGTTAAAGAGACCCTTGATATTCTAGAAAATATGTCTTAAAATGGTGAAATTTATGGCAATGGTGAATTCAATAAATATCAGGAAAGACGGGGGGGTACCTAAATTTCCTGTTTCACAAGTATTTCTCGGGAAAAATAACGTGGAAGGAGACAAGCAAAATGATTTGCAATATCATGGAGGGCCCACTAGGGCTGTTTGTTTATTTTCAATGGAAAGAATCTTGGCTCTACAAAAAGAAGGTCATCCTATTCAACCTGGAACTACTGGAGAAAACCTCACTATTCAGGGACTAGATTGGAATCTGATGAAAGTTGGCGCAAAATTTCAAATTGGGGAGGCCAAAATCGAATTGACTGGTCCTGCGCCTCCCTGCAAAACAATATCTGAATCTTTTGAGAAAGGAG